>Ga0209095_1000654_pt1 | contig 20193 bp, 16 predicted proteins | sample COGITO_mtgs_1104_3_FD_184795 | JGI IMG/M metagenome (GOLD analysis project Ga0209095, IMG submission 184795) | Pelagic marine microbial communities from North Sea - COGITO_mtgs_110404 (SPAdes) (version 2) | ecosystem: Environmental > Aquatic > Marine > Epipelagic ... | reverse complement strand
TATCGTCTCGATGATCAGCGAGCCGCCAAAGAACACGCCAATGAACACCGCCGGAAAACCTGCAATCACGATCAGCATCGCGTTGCGGAAAACATGGCCGTACAGCACTTTGCGTTCGGACAGGCCTTTGGCCCGCGCCGTCATCACATATTGTTTTTTGATCTCGTCCAGAAAGCTGTTTTTCGTCAGCAGCGTCAGCGTGGCAAAGGCGCTGATGGTCGAGGCCAGCACCGGCAAAGCGATGTGCCAGAAATAGTCACCGACTTTGGCAAGCGGGCTAAGTTGGTCGAAATTATCCGACGTCAGTCCCCGCAGAGGGAAAACCTGCCAATAGGACCCACCTGCAAACAACACCAACAGCAAGATCGCGAACAGGAAGCCGGGGATCGCATAGGCTGCGATGATTGCGCCCGATGTCCAAGTATCAAAGGCCGTGCCGTCCTTGACCGCCTTGCGGATGCCCAGCGGGATCGACACCAGATAGGCAATCACAGTCGACCACAGACCCAGCGTAATCGACACCGGCAGCTTCTCCTTAATCAGATCAATCACACTGATCGACCGGAAGTAACTTTCTCCGAAATCGAACCGCATGTAGTTCCACATCATGCTCACAAACCGCTCGACCGGGGGCTTGTCGAAACCGAATTCTTTCTCAAGCTCCGCAATGAATTCAGGCGGCAACCCGCGTGCACCGACATAGTTTTCATTGGCAGTCGCAGCATCCGCATTGCCTGCATCATTGCCACCGCCCGAGAACCCTTCGAACACGTCACCACCGCCTTGGATACGCGCGATCGCCTGCTCAACCGGGCCACCGGGCACGAATTGCACCAGCGCAAAGTTGATCAGCATGATCCCGATCAAGGTCGGGATAATCAGCAAAAGCCGTCGAAGAATATAAGCGCCCATGCCGGCGTTTACCTTAGTGCGCCAGCGGCGCGCAAGGCGGCAGCTTTGTCGGCGTTGTACCACCAGAAATCAAGATATCCCAAGGCGTAAGCCGGTTGGCCCGCGGGGTGTTCGTATTGATCGTAATAGGCCGTCCAGTAGCTATCATTGTACCACACCGGGATCATGAAGAATTCGTAGCGCAAAGCCCGATCCAACGCCATCAAGCTGGCGTCTTCTTCTTCCTTGGTTTGCGCGGCCAAGGATGCTTCGATGATGGCATCGACCATTGGACTGGCCAGTCCTGCGGGGTTGAACAGCGAATAGCTGGCTGCCTCTGACCCGTAAAGTTGGGCCAGACCGGTGCCCGTGCCCAGAAATGCGCCATAGCCATCGAACACCAGATCGTAATCGCGGTCCCGTTCGCGCGCGGTGTATTGCGAGCTGTCGACTTTTTCGAGAACCGCATCAATGCCCATATTTCCAAGGTTCGACATGAAGTTTTCAACCACCGCCGACAAGGTCGCAGAGCCGGATGAATTCAACAGAAACGTCAGGCGCAGCGGCTTTCCATTGGCATCATAGCGTTTGCCATCATCGCCAACGGCCCAGCCTGCATCATCCAGCAATTTCATCGCGCTCCGCAGGTTGCGGCGGTCCAAAAGCCGGGTCGCGTCAGACACATGCGGGATCACGGCATCATCGGTCAACATATCGGCCGGGATCAAATCGCCAAAGGATTCAAGAAACGCCAATTCCGCCCCTTCGGGCTTGGTCATGGCCATCAACGGTGTGTCTTGGGTGAAAGACGCGCGCGACTTGAACAGCCCGTATTGCAGGGATTCGTTGGTCCATTCAAAGTTAAAGCCCAATGCAACCGCCTCGCGAACGCGCTTGTCTTGCAGCACCTCACGGCCCAGATTGAACACGATGCCGGAAGGCGTGGGGGGCGACCCGTCAGGAATGTCTTCTTTGACAACATAGCCTGCGTCGATCTTGGGGAAATCATAGGCTGACGCCCATTGCTTTGAATTCCCTTCGACGCGGAAAGTATATTCACCGGCTTTGAACGCCTCGAAGGCAGAGTTTTCGTCGCCGAAGTATTCAACGCGGATCTTGTCAAAGTTGTTGCGGCCCACGTTGAACGGCAGATCAGCGCCCCAATAATCGGGGTTCCGTTTGTAAACGATCCGGCGGTTCACATCGACGTCATCAATCACATAGGGTCCGGACCCGGGCGAGGTCATAAGCCGCGATTCGTCCAGCCGCGCGCCGGTTTCTTCGTACCACTTCTTGGACCATGCAGGCACGCCGCCGACCTGATCAATCAAGCTGCGGCGCGAGATGCCCGGCGTAAAATAGAATTTGACGGTGTAGTCATCAATCACTTCGACCTTGGGGATACGCTTGCGCACCGCATCGGCATAGGACTTGAGCCCCTGATCCAAAAGCAGGTTGTGACTGAATTCGATATCATGCGCCGTAACAGGATCGCCATTCGAGAACCTAGCGTCCTTGCGCATGTGGAAGATCACCCAATCTTTGCTTTCGGGGTATTCTAGGCTTTCACACAGCAAACAATAGGATTCCCCATAGACATCGGCGGGGGCGGATTCATTCCCCGTACCTTCGCCCAAAAGGCTTTCATACATGATCGTGCTTAACACGCCGCCACGCCCCTTGCGGGAATAAGGGTTCATCGAATCAAATGTGCCAAGGGTGGAAATCGAAATCTCTCCGCCCTTCGGCGCGTCAGGGTTCACATAATCAAAATGCGGGTAATCTGCCGGGTACTTCAGATCGCCATAAAAGGAATAGCCGTGGCTGGTGATGATTTTCTCATCTTGGGCTTGGGCGGCCATCGCAACCATGGCCAAACCGGATACCAAAAGCGCCGACCACGCCAAACGAACAAGAGGTTTTTGCGATTGGGTCACGGCGCGCGCATTCATTCGGGGCATCGGATCATCCTGTACAAGAAACAACAATTTATGGCGGTTCTGATTTGTCATCTAAGCTAACGGCCCCCGCCGCCAAGATACAAGTTGCGAATATGTTATCTGATTGAAATCTAGGACGTGAAACGCAAAAGGCCGCCCGGAAAAGGGGCGGCCATTGTCAAACTGGAATAAGGATCAGTTGTCGAGGCTATCGAGATAGGCAATCACGTCAGCACGATCTGATGGTTTGCTTAGGCCTGCAAAACCCATTGTGGTGCCAGGGGCATAGGAGGAAGGCTTTTCCAGAAACGCGAAAAGATTTTCTGGCGTCCAGGTATCTGCGACCTTCTCAAGTGCACCGGAATAAGAGGCATATCCGCTTGCCGCATCAACAGCACGTCCGACAACGCCGTACAAATAAGGACCAACAGCGTTTTCGCCCTCAACAACCTTGTGGCAAGCTGAGCATTTGCGGAAAACCTTTTCGCCCGAAGCAGCATCCGCAGAAGCCATCAAAGTTGCGAAATCTGGACCGTCGTCAGCCGCAGCGCCGCCTTCGGCAGAGGCGACTTCGATCATGTAACCTTGTTCGCCGTGGGATTCGGAGTGGTAAACCAGCTCGCCGGCGAATTTGCCAAGCAAGAGCACAAGCCAAGCACCAAATAGGCCAGCGGCGATTTTCGTAAGGGTCATTGTATCAAACATGGGCGAAGATCCATCATTGGTATGCGGGCATCAATTGCGCTCGTATCTATTGCTTTCCCTCCCGATGGGCAAGGTGTAGTTACCGCGACCAAACGCCATCTTTGGTAAAGGTCTGATGAAGGACGCCACAATGAACGAAATAAATGCCCCCCGCATCGCTTTTCAGGGTGCTTTAGGCGCGTATAGCCACGAAGCATGCCTGCAAGCGCGCCCTGATATGGTGCCCGTTCCTTGTGTAACATTCGAGGGCGTGTTCCGGGCCGTTCGCGAGGGGCGCGCCGATCTGGCAATGCTGCCCGTTGAAAACACGACCTATGGCCGCGTCGCTGATATTCACCGGTTGTTGCCCAAAAGCGGCTTGCACATCATCGCCGAAGCGTTTGTGCGCGTGCGCATCAGCCTGATGGCGCTGCCCGGTGTCAAACTGGAAGACGTCAAACATGTGCGCGCCCACATGGTGCTGATCCCGCAAGCGCGCAGTTGGCTCGATGCCCACGGCATCACGTCAGAGGCGGCATCGGACAGCGCCGGCGCGGCCGCCGATCTGGCGGTTTCGGATGAACGCAGCGTGGGCGTATTGGCAAGCGAAGTTGCCGCAGATATTCACGGGCTGGACGTTCTGGCCCGCGACATTGAAGATTTAGACCACAACACGACGCGTTTCTTGTTGATGTCACCCAAGGCAGACCTAAGCCGCAGGGCACCGACCATGATGACCACATTCGTCTTTGAAGTGCGCAACATCCCTGCGGCATTATACAAGGCGATGGGCGGCTTTGCGACCAATGGCGTCAACATGACCAAACTGGAAAGCTATATGGTGGGCGGATCATTTACCGCCACACAGTTCTATGCAGATATCGAAGGCCACCCGGAAGATCCCGCCGTCGAACGCGCGCTTGAAGAATTAGGGTATTTCACCAACATGCTGGATATTGTGGGCGTCTATCCGGCGCACCCCGATCGCCATCCCAGCTGAAATCGCTCAACGGGACAGCTTGTAGCGTTCTTCCATGCCCTTTGCGTATTCAAAAACGCGCAATTTGTACTTTTTGGTCAGCGATGTTTTCGCAAGCTTGAGCGATTGCACCAGCAGACGCGCCGACAAGTTGCTTGGCTTGAGCTCGAGCGTGACAAGAATGCGCGTCCGGCTGCGCGACAGGGCCATCAGTTCAAATGCCATGTCCCCCGCCAGACCGGGCGATGTGGTCGCCAACCGCATTTCAGTTGGCCGTTCAAAGGACTGCATATCAATCTGGATTTCGCGACGCTTGCCCCGCATGTCAAAAGCGGCCTCCCACTTCATGCCCGTGGCTGGCGCAGCCAACTGATCGACACGCTGCACCTCCGCGCCGCGACGCATCGCGGCACGTTCAAACTGGTCAAATTCGCACAACATATCAAAGACAGCATCAATCGGCGCTTCAATATCTTCTTTTGTCGAAAACTTCATATTTTACCTGCCCGCCGGTTTCAGGCACAATCGCCTCAAGTCAGTGTATCCGCAAGCCAGTTTTCTAACAGGAAATGTGCAATAGCTCCTTTACGTGCGGGCAAGATATCGGGATGTTGCCCTGCAAATATGTCCATCATCTCTTCTTTTGGAACCCAAAGAGCGTCTTCGATTTCTTTCGGGTCAATTGTAATTTTTTCAGATGTTGCAACTCCGGCACAGCCGAACATTAGCGATGCGGGAAACGGCCAAGGCTGGCTCGCTAAATAGTTGACTTCCCCAACTTCGATACCGGATTCTTCAAAGACTTCACGGCGCACGGCGGCCTCAAGGGTCTCTCCAGGCTCAACGAAACCGGCTAGCAGGGAATACATGCCCTGCGGCCATCCCGGCGACCGCCCCATCAGCACCGAATTCCCGTGGGTGATCAACATGATTACCACCGGGTCTGTGCGCGGGAAATGCGAGGCACGGCAGGCGGGACAGTTGCGCTGCCAGCCAGCGTCGTTGACCACCGTCTCAAAACCGCAACGGGCACAGAACCCATGTGTTTCATGCCACGAAAATATGGCTTTTGCTGTCGCCGCCAATTCCGCATCCCGCGGGTCAAGCCATGTCATAACACGGCGCAGTTCAACAAAGACGTTCTCTTCGGGTAGCATCGGGTGACGCTGTTCACTGGGGTCCATGAACGCGCCCAAATGGCGGGGGTCCAGATCGTCGGGCACCCACGATGACAAATCAAACGCAAATCGTGCTTCGCCGTTTTCGCGCCCCAGCAAGATCGGTGGTGACGATGCATCCTGAAGTGCGGGATGGTCCATAGGCAAGCGCACCAAAGAAGCAGGCCGCATCGGGTTGATTAATACCTTGCCACGCCATAACAATACTGCACGGGCCGTTTCCTCTTGCTTCAGAACGTCAACAGCCGCTCTGTCGCCGCGTGTCTCGCCTGCACGGTCCAATCCCGAACCGCCAAAGGTTACTGTCTCAGAATGTTTCATCTAGCCCTCAAATTTGCCTCGCTACGTGATTATTCACCATCTTGACCAAAGCCAAGGGTTTCACGCCGTCAGTTTAGCCTTAGTTTGTTTTCATGAGTAAACCCCCGAAAAAACCAGTCTAAGGACAATTCAAAACCGCTATGACGCAGATTGTTTCATCAATCCTTGACGCCGCGCCCCTCATTCGCGTGACTCTGCGGTTTTAGAAATGGAACGTGCCACCACCAAGCTGCGCATTCTTGCGACCACGGATCTTCATATGAATGTCTTGGGATACGACTATGCTTTTGACACCCCCGGCCAACGGGCAGGATTGGCCGGATTGGCCCCTCTGATCGCCAAAGCACGGGCGGACGTGGCACACGGACAGTGCCTATTGGTCGATAACGGTGACTTTTTGCAGGGCAACTCCTTGGCAGACTGGCTAAGCACGCACCCCGTGACCGCAGACCATCCGCTGGTCGCCAGCTTTAACGGATTGGCATACGACGCGATTGGCTTGGGCAACCATGATCTGGATTTCCGTACCTCTTATCTGGAACAGTTTATCGCTGCACTTGACGCACCGGTGATTTCCACAAACCTCTCAGAAAGTGGCATCCGCGATCTGCACCGCTCTGTGACTTTGACCCGCTTGATCGAGACTGCGGATGGGGCCGTGCCGCTCAAGATCGCGATTGTATCCGCGTTGCCCGATGAAACTGCCGTCTGGAACAAGGCCATGCTGGCTGACACGGCTATTATTTCAGACCCACTGGCCACCCTGCCCGAACATGTAGCCCAGCTGCGCCAGGCCGGTGTGGACATCGTTCTGGCGCTTGCGCATTTGGGTTTGGGGCATGCCGGGGCACCCGATAGCATTGCCGATGCGGGTGCGCGTTTAATTGCTGAAATCCCCGGCATCGACGCGATTGTTGCTGGCCACACGCATCGTCGTTTCCCCGATGACATGGAATGCGACAACGTGTTCCCTTCGAATATTCCGATCGTGATGCCCGGCGTGATGGGATCAGACCTTGGTGTCATCGATCTTGATCTGGCACAGGGCGCAGATGGCCGGTGGATCGTTACAGATAATACCGCACAGCTTTGGCCGCAGCCGGTTGATATTGTGCCTGATCCGGCATTTTTTGCTCGGGCCTCACGGGCCCACAACGCAGCGCGCGCCGATCTTGCAGCCCCAATCGGGGCACCGGCCGACCATTTGCACAGCTATTTTGCGCTACTCCAACCTGCGAACACCATGGCGCTGTCCGCCAGAGCCAAGGCAATCCTTATCCAAGAGGCCTTGCAGGGATCGCCCCATGCGGATCTGCCACTGTTGGCGACGGCGGCAGCCCGTGCCGTCGGTGGCGCGGGCGGCGTGCGAAATTACATTGATGTGCCCCAAGGCGTTATGCTGCGGCGGCATTTGGCTGGGTTCGCCCCTTTTGAAAACCGCACCTGTGCTTTGCTTTTAACGGGCGCGCAATTGCGGCTTTGGCTGGAACGATCTGCACATGTTTACAGCCACCTCAGTGCAAATACCCCTCAGCAGATGCTGTTGAACGATGCCGAGCCCCGCTTTATTTTCGACGCCATCTATGGATTGACCTACACAATCGATCCCACACAGCCCCAAGGTCAGCGGATATCCCAGATCGCCCATGCAGGTGCCGCGGTTTCAGCAGATCAACCGTTCGTTCTCGCAACGAATACATTTCGCGCCGCAGGTGGGGGCAAGTATGACATGATCGATCTGCCGGTACCGATTGCACAATGTGATGCAACCCCGACAGAATCGTTGATTCGCGCACTTCAGTCCGATGATTTTGACATCTGGACCCGGCAAGCACCTTGGCACCTGAAACGGCGCGGCCTGACTGCAGTTTACGAGACCAGCCCGAGGGCCGCTGCATATCTGGGCGAAATCGCCCCGCTCAAGCCTCGTATTCTGGGGCAGACCGCTGCTGGCTTTGACCGGATCGAGATTACGCTCTGATCCTTGCACTTCGCAAAACTCTATCCTATATGGGGATCGAGAGGTTGGTGCGGGCAGGTGCCTCGCCAACCCGGTCAGATCCGGAAGGAAGCAGCCGCAACGAGACCCACTTGGGTCGTTATCAGCCTCTCACCCGAGCGTATTTTGCATAGCGAAATACGCGCTGCCCCCCCAAGGTCATCCACAGGATGGCGCGAGAGAGGCAAACCCCTCCCGAATTCACAGATGCCCTGATTAAAGCCGATCAGCCGCAAACGTATCACATTGCCCTACTTGACCGCTGTCATAGCCGCGCTGGAACCAGCCCGACCGCTGCGCCGATGTCCCGTGCGTAAAGGTATGCGGCTGCGGCGCGCGCCCGGCCTGCTTTTGCAGATAGTCATCGCCGATCTTGCGCGCGGCATTCAGCGCCTCGTCCAGATCGCCCCGCTCCATCAGGCCTTTGACGTTCATCGCCCAAATCCCTGACAAACAGTCCGCCATCAGCTCAAGCCGTACCGTCAGCGCATTGGCCTCGGCCTCCGACGACCGCCGCCGCAGCGCATCCACCTTTGGCAAAATGCCCAGCTGATTCTGCACATGATGCGCGACCTCATGGGCAATCACATAGGCGGCAGCAAAATCGCCGCCCGCGCCCATGCGCTGTGCCAACATGTCGAAAAACTGCGTGTCCAGATAGGCCTTTTCATCCGCTGGACAGTAAAATGGCCCCGTCGCACCCGATGCCCCGCCGCATCCGCTTTGGGTGACACCGGAAAACACCACCAACTGGGGTGGCTCGTACGTGCGGCCCAACTGCTCAGGGAAAATATTGCCCCAGACATCTTCGGTCGTTGTCAGAACCTGCGCAGAAAATTGCGTGGCGGCGGAATCCGCTTGGCTTGCCGGCGCGCCCGACTGGTTTTGTGTCCCCCCAACCAAGGATGACACGTCAATGCCCGTAAAATATCCGATCGCCAGCACAGCGATTACGCCAACTATCCCCAAGCCGCCTTTGCGCGCGCCACCACCGCGCCCGCCCCGTACTTCGACATTTCTACTTCGTCGTATCCCCTTCAGCCGCATCTCGTGCTCCTATGTGCTGTTTCAACCATTGATATATCTTTGCGCTGCCTTTCGTCCACAGTTCAACGTCCAAGAAGAACCTAGGCCTATCAGCGGTGGACGATGCCCCCCGCGCGCCCTATCCTATGGGTCGCATCGAATCCTCGCAAAGGGCCCCCATGTCAGCACCTTCCGCCTATCGCGTTCTGGCGCGCAAATACCGGCCTGAAACATTTGTCGACCTGGTCGGCCAGGATGCAATGGTGCGCACCCTCAAGAACGCCTTTGCCGCAGACCGTATTGCGCAGGCCTTTATCATGACGGGGATTCGCGGCACCGGCAAAACCACCACAGCGCGGATCATCGCCAAGGGCATGAATTGCATCGGCCCGGACGGTAACGGCGGGCCAACCACAGAACCTTGCGGGGAATGCGAACATTGCGTCGCCATCATGGAAGGTCGCCATGTCGACGTGATGGAGATGGACGCCGCCTCAAACACCGGCGTGGGCAACATCCGCGAAATCATCGACAGTGTGCATTACCGCGCGGCCTCGGCCCGCTACAAAGTCTACATCATCGATGAGGTGCACATGCTGTCGACAGGTGCGTTCAACGCCCTGCTGAAAACCCTGGAAGAACCGCCAGAGCATGTGAAATTCATCTTTGCCACCACTGAAATCCGCAAGGTGCCGGTCACGGTCCTGTCGCGCTGCCAGCGCTTTGACCTGCGCCGGATCGAACCCGAAGTAATGATCGCCCTGATGCGCAAGATCGCAAGCGCTGAAGAGGCAGAAATTGCAGACGACGCGCTGGCCCTTATCACCCGCGCCGCCGAAGGGTCCGCCCGCGATGCGACTTCCCTGCTCGATCAGGCGATAAGCCACGGTGCTGGCGAAACCACCGCCACTCAGGTCCGGGCCATGCTGGGGCTGGCCGATCGTGGCCGGGTGTTGGACCTGTTCGACATGATCCTGCGCGGCGATGCCGCGGGCGCGCTGAATGAACTGGGCAGCCAGTATTCCGACGGGGCCGATCCGATGGCAGTCTTGCGCGATCTGGCCGAAATCACCCATTGGGTGTCAGTGGTCAAAATCACGCCCGATGCTGCCGAAGACCCCACCGTATCGCCCGAAGAACGCAGCCGCGGCCTGACCATGGCCGAAACCCTGCCGATGCGCGTTCTCACCCGCCTTTGGCAAATGCTGCTTAAAGCGCTGGACGAAGTCGCCAGCGCCCCTAACGCGATGATGGCCGCCGAAATGGCAGTGATCCGCCTGACCCATGTCGCCGACCTGCCAAGCCCCGAGGAATTGACCCGCAAGCTAAGCAAGGCAACCCCGCCCCCCACAGCACCGCCTGCACATGGGCATAGTGGCGGTGGGCCATCCGGCGGTGGCGGAAATACAAACGCAACGGCTTCGCACCATGTCCAAGGCAGCCCGCAATCAGGGGCAACCATGGCCGCACTCGCCCCGGCCATTGATCAAGCCCTCGCGCGCTTTCCCAGCTTTGAACATGTCGTCGAACTGATCCGCACCAACCGGGACGTCAAACTTCTGGTCGAGGTGGAAAACACCCTGCGTCTTGCCGCCTATCAACCCGGTCGCATCGAATTCACCCCCACCGATGCCGCCCCCCGCGATCTGGCGCAACGCCTTGGAACAAGGCTGCAACTGTGGACCGGCAACCGCTGGGCCGTCATTATCGTGGGCGATAGTGAAACAAAAACCATCGCCGAAATCCGCGATGCCAAAGACAATGAACTGAAATCCAAGGCCGAAAGCCATCCGCTGATGCAAGCCGTCATGGCGACCTTTCCGGGGGCAAAAATCCTGTCCATCCGCACCCCCGAAGACATTGCCGCCGCCGCCGTGTCCGAAGCCTTGCCCGAAGTCGAAGATGAATGGGACCCGTTCGAAGACGACTGATCCGATCCGGATTGGCCCCTTGTCCAACACGGTCATAGCCCGCATATAAACAGACAACAGCAATTCAGGAGAAGATCAGATGCTCAAAGGTTTGGGTGCCATGGGTGACATGGCCAAAATGATGAAAGCTGCGCAGGAAATGCAAGGCAAGATGGCGCAAATGCAAGAAGACATGCACAATATCATCGTAGAAGGTGAATCCGGCGCTGGTCTGGTCAAAGCGACATGTACCGCCAAAGGCGAGCTGAAATCACTCGACATCGATCCTTCCATCTTTAACGGGGACGAAAAAGAAGTGGTCGAAGATCTGATCCTTGCCGCGATCAAGGACGCCCAATCCAAAGCCACCGACCGCGCCCAAGCCGAGATGAGCAAGCTGACCGAAGGCATGGGCCTGCCTGCGGACATGAAACTGCCGTTCTGATCTTTCCAAATGGTTCAAAATCCTCGCCGAAGGCATAAAATCTCTTTTGAACCAGCATCGCGGGATACGCAGCCATGAGCAGCACGCGTGACATCGACGCGCTCATTGATCTGATGTCGAGGCTTCCGGGCCTCGGCCCCAGATCAGCGCGCAGGGCGGTGTTGCACCTCATACGCAAACGCGCGCTTTTGCTCACCCCTCTGGCAGATACGATGCAAACCGTTGCCGCGACAGCGCGGGAATGTCTGAACTGTGGCAACGTCGGCACCACGGATATTTGCGATATCTGCACCTCAGAAAAACGTGCCAACGGCGAACTATGCGTGGTCGAAGATGTCGCCGATCTGTGGGCGATGGAACGCTCGGGCGTGTTCAAAGGCCGCTATCATGTCTTGGGCGGCACGCTTTCGGCATTGGATGCCATCGGCCCTCAGGAATTGCGCATCCCAAGGCTGATCGACCGGGTTTCGTCGGAGAATATCACCGAAGTCATCCTCGCCCTGAACGCGACGATCGACGGGCAGACCACCGCGCATTACATCGCGGATCAATTGGAAGGCCAAGCGCAACTGACCTCGCTGGCGCAAGGCGTCCCGATTGGCGGTGAACTGGATTATCTTGACGACGGAACGATCACAGCAGCGATGCGGGCGCGAAAATCAATCTGACCCGCAAGCGCAGCAATGCCACTTGCCCCGTATTCCAAGACGTTAAAAACAAGGTGCCACTTTTTCGCGCAGCGTGCCTAAAGCTCCAGGATCGTTTCAACGCCGTTCTCCAGAACATAGACCACACCTTGACGGTTGCTAAGCTTGCCAAGATCTGCGCGGCTCAACCCACACAGCTCTCCTCGAAGCAATTGACCGCTTAGCCCGTGCGCGACGATAACCGTAGGTTCAGTCAGCGTCGCCACAAACGACCGCACACGGGCTTGAAATGTGTCGAACCCCTCGCCGCCGGGGGCTCTGGCATAGAATTCGATATGCGGCATGTCGGGGCTCATATCATCCGGCAAGGTCTTGAAAATATCAGCACGAAGCTGGCTTTCCCAATCCCCAGCAAACACTTCCTTGAGGCGGTCATCGGTGTGATAGGCACGCCCCCCCAATGCGATGTCAGCCGTCTGGCGCGTGCGTTTAAGCGGCGAAACAAAGCACGGCGGGTTCTGTTCAAGGATCGGAGCCATCAATGCCGCCTGACTTTTCGCATGATCCACCCCGCGCGCCGACAACACCGATTCCGTCTGACCCTGCACACGCCCTTCGGCGTTCCATTCGGTTTCACCGTGGCGCAGGAACCAGATTTTAGGATAGGTTGTCATGTCTTGGGTTCCTCAATCGGATTATGTGGCCTCTATTCTGGATCAAGCATCCGCAAAAGGCCACCCACGCAGAAATTAACCAGCTGTTCCCGGAACGCGTGCAGCGCATCCGGCGCAGGGACATCGCCCACCCCGAAAACGCGACCACTGCGGGCGACGGTTCCCAGCATGGACGACACCACAAGCGAGAACCCCACAGCCAGAATTTTCGGGTCTGTACGTGGGTACAGCGTGTTCATCCCAGTCAAAAACGCCATTGCGACCGGATCAAAAAGCGGCCCATTCTCAACAAAATACCGATCATCGGCGGCAACGCGCGCGACCACCCTTGCATAGGCGCGCCACTGCGGATCTTTGCCCGAAGCAATCTCAAGAAATGGCGTCACATAAGCATCAACCAGATTCCCCAATCTAAATTCGCTGTTAGCCTGCACAGCCTGAAGTCTGTCCATGCGCCTATCATTCAAGACAACCATACGACGCGTCAGAACTGCCCGAAAAAGCGCGCTCTTACCGCCGCTATGGAAACTGACCGTGCCCAGCGTCACGCCTGCTTCACGGGCAATCTCACGTACCGATACGGCGTCAAATCCACGCTCTGCAAAGCAGCGTTCTGCTGCATCCAGCACACGATCGCGCGTAATTTCACCGCGCGCAACACGCCCATCCTTGGCTGTTTCGGATCCGTTTCTGTCCGGGGATTGGGTCATTTCGGCTGCCAGCTATGGCGCGTCTTCGATCCTGCGGGAAATATCTTCATCATAATAAAACACAACATTTTAAAAAATTAAAACTTTAGCGCCAAGTGCTTAGAAAACGGCCCCATCTATGAAATTTTACCAACATCTGCGCGCATCACATAACCTGCGGCATTGACTGGAACACCGCATCTCGCAGCGGCGTGACATCCGCCTGTGCTCTTATGGTTCGAACTAGTGTGAAAAACGTTTATTCTGCCTACAAAAAGCACGGCATGCGTCAAACGGAGGACTGGTCGCTAAATCTGATCAAAAATATAGTCTGTTTCAGACGTCTTGCATCTTGCGCGCTGCACCTCACAAGGCACAGTGGTTGACCGCAAAGAGTTAGGTCAATGGGCACAAAAAAGAGGTGATCGCATGGGGCTGGCAACAGACCCCACTGTCGCCGCGCCAAGGATCGGTCCCCAGCGCGGCGTTTTCATGTTCTATTTGTCGTGCCCCGGATTGGTACGGGCCAATTTTCGCATCAATCCCGGCCAGACCAGATTATCCCCTGACCCCGGAGTGAAAGCCCCAGCTGATTGGCTGGCGACCAGATCGGCCATATCCTGTGTTTCCTCGTGCAGGTGCTCTTCACTACCCGCTGCTTGGGCGAAAATCTGGGTCTTGCAGGCGTTTTCAAGGAAATACATCCGCAGGAAGGCCAACGCGCAATTCGGCCCAACGGTGAGCGTGCCATGATTGCGCAGCATCAGCAGGCTTTTGTCACCGATGTCACTTACGATCCGGTCGCGTTCATCAAGGTTCAGCGCAATGCCTTCGTAGTCATGATAGGCCAGATCATTGTTCACGATCATCGAGAATTGCGTATAGCGGCGCAGCCCGCCTTTTTGGACCGATACCGCAACGCCGTAGGGCGTGTGCACATGGATCACACATCCCGCATCATGGCGCGCGGCGTGAATGGCAGAATGGATGGTGAACCCTGCCGGATTGATGAAATACGGGGTTTCCTGACAAATATTGCCGTCCAGATCAATCTTGACCAGCGACGACGCGGTAATTTCATCGAACATCAAACCATAAGGGTTGATCAGAAACCGTTCCTGCCCGTCCTCATCCGGTAAGCGGGCCGATATATGCGTGAACACCAGATCGGTCCAGCCGTGCATCGCGCACAACCGATAGGTCGCGGCCAGTTCACAGCGCAAGCGCCATTCGATTTCAGATACCTCGCCCTTCAGGCTTGGCAATTCTGCGGGATCGGGGATGTCGAAACCTGTCCCTCTTTGCAGTGCCGATTGATCGTTCATGTCTGTCTCCTCCCTCAAGGTTGCGGCCAGTATAACCCGCCAAAGGCACGCTCGGGCAAGCTGGAATCCAAAAATGCGGCTTTTGTCGCCATAGATTCACGGTATATCTTGCGCAGTTGAGGTGGATATTTCTGCTTTAGTGTACTATCGCATACCAAACTTCCTGAAAGGCTTGAAACCATGGCTGATACGAACACACCTGACATCATTTACACCAAGGTCGATGAGGCACCTGAACTGGCGTCCTATTCCTTGCTGCCGATCATCCGCAGCTTTGCCGAGGCGGCAGGCGCGTCCGTTGGCACGCGCGACATATCGCTGGCCGGTCGTATTCTGGCCGCGTTCCCTGACGCGCTAAACGCCGATCAAAAGCAATCCGATGATCTGGCCGTGCTGGGTGACCTGGTGAAAACACCTGATGCCAATGTGATCAAGCTTCCGAACATTTCCGCATCAGTCCCGCAACTGGTTGCCGCGGTTAAGGAACTGCAATCCCAAGGCTACGCCCTGCCCGACTATCCCGAAGCCCCCAGCACCGACGCCGAGAAAAAAGCCCGCGCCTCCTATGACGCGATCAAAGGCTCCGCTGTGAACCCGGTTCTGCGCGAAGGGAACTCGGATCGTCGCGCCGCGATTGCGGTCAAGAAATACGCGATGGCCAACCCACATTCGATGGGCACGTGGTCCAAGGACAGCAAAACCAAGGTTTCTGCAATGTCGGAGGGTGATTTCTTTTCGAACGAAAAATCCCTGACGCTAAGCGATGCCCAAGCCGGCGCTGCTAAAATCGTGCATGTAGCTGCTGACGGGTCCGAAACCGTGTTGAAAGACGGCGTAACATTCCCCGCCGGTACCGTTGTCGACACGACATACATGTCTGCACGCGCGCTGGACAAATTCCTGGCCGAACAGATCGAAGAGACCCGGAAAGACGGCACGCTGTTTTCGTTGCACATGAAAGCGACGATGATGAAGGTGTCGGACCCGATCATCTTCGGGCACGCCGTGCGTGTATTCCTCAAGCCCGTGTTCGACAAATACGGCGATGAGTTAAAAGCGGCAGGTGTGAACCCGAACGCCGGTATTGGCGATATGATGGCCCGCATCGACGACAACGCCGAGATCAAGCAAGCGGTCAAAGAGGCAATGGACGCGCAACCGCCGATGTATATGGTGAACTCTGACAAGGGTATCACCAACCTGCACGTGCCATCCGATGTGATCATCGACGCGTCCATGCCCGCGCTGATCCGCGCTGGCGGCAAGGGCTGGGGCCCCGACAACAAGGAACGCGACACCAACTGTGTGATCCCTGACAATTCTTACGCTCCGGTCTATGACGAAAGCGTAAAATACTTCAAAGAAACCGGCGCGCTTGACCCGACAACTTCGGGTACTGTGCAGAACATCGGTTTGATGGCCCAAAAAGCCGAAGAATACGGATCACACCCCACCACGTTTGAAATTCCGGCTGATGGTACGGTCAAGATGATCGCCGCCAATGGCGATGTGATTTCCGAACATACCGTCGAGGCGAACGACATCTGGCGTGCCGCATCGGCCCGCAAAGCCCCCATTGAAGACTGGGTGCAACTGGCCATCGACCGTCAAAAGGCCGAAGGCTGCGAGGCGATTTTCTGGTTGGACGCAGACCGCGCCCACGACGCCGAACTGATCGCCTATGTCAAACCGATCCTTGAAGCCAAAGGCGTGGCGGACAAATTCGAGATCATGTCGCCTGCCAAAGCCACCCGCCAAACACTGGAAACCATCCGCAAAGGCGAAAACTCCATCGCGATCACGGGCAATGTGCTGCGCGACTATCTGACCGACCTGTTCCCGATTCTGGAACTGGGCACCTCGGCCAAGATGCTGTCGATTGTGAAACTGATGCAGGGCGGAGGTTTGTTTGAAACTGGTGCCGGTGGGTCCGCCCCTAAGCACGTTCAACAGTTGGTCGAAGAAAATCACCTGCGTTGGGATTCACTGGGCGAATTCTGCGCGCTTGGAGAAAGCCTCAAGTTCTTGGCCGATCAAAAGAACAACGAAAAGGCGCGGATTTTGGGCAAGGCGGTTGATGATGCCACGCAAGGTATCCTCGACAACAACAAATCGCCCTCACGCAAAGTCGGCCAGCCCGACAACCGCGCCAGCCATTACTATTTCGCACTGTATTGGGCACAGGCACTGGCAGCACAGACCGGCGACGCCGATCTGGCCAAGCATTTTGCCCCCATCGCGGAAAAGCTGGCCGCAAACGAGGACAAGATCATGGCCGAACTGGCCGAGGTCCAAGGCAAAGCGGTTGATCTGGGCGGGTATTTCCATTCGGACCCCGCCAAGACCGAATCCGTCATGCGCCCCTCAGCCACGCTGAACGCCATCATCGGCTAAACGCCCAACATAATACCCAACGACCCCGCCCCGTCCCTTGCAAAAGGGGCGGGGTTCTTTTTGTGGCCGGAAAGCCGCACCAAATTCAGGTCAATCTGCGGCCTTAAAAGCGCGAATGCCTGCAACAACAGACAATCAATGCACAATGGCGGCAATGATACGCTGTAAAACAAAGCTCTTAGTTGATCCTAAGGGCTATTCCTTCTATCGAGAAAGCCTAAACATACCCGTCGCCAGATCAGGATATTTTCATGACCAAACCATTGCCGACCGTCACGCCGAACACTTGGGAATTCCTGCGCGACCCGATGATCGTGCCCACCGGCTTTCGCGAGTATGACGCACGCTGGCAGTACCCCGAGGCAATCAACCTGCCCGGCATCACCGCGCTTGGCATGGGACTGGGCACGCAGATGCACCAACGCGGCATCGAACCGGTCATCGCTGTCGGCAATGATTACCGCGATTATTCGCTGTCGATCAAAAACGCGCTGATCCTTGGCCTGATGCAGGCCGGCATTCACGTCAAGGACATCGGGCCCTGCCTGTCGCCCATGGCCTATTTCGCACAGTTTCATCTGGACGCGCCTGCTGTGGCCATGGTCACAGCTTCGCATAACCCGAACGGCTGGACCGGCGTCAAGATGGGCTTTGAACGCCCGCTGACCCACGGCCCCGACGAAATGTCTGAACTACGCGATATCGTGCTGGAAGGACGTGGCGAAGCCAAACCCGGCGGCAAATACGAATTCGTCGAAGGCGTGCGCGAGGCGTATCTGGATGACCTCGTCGGTGACTTCAAAATGACCCGCAAACTCAAGGTTGTTTGTGCCACCGGCAATGGCACCGCGTCTGCCTTTGCCCCAGAACTGTTCCGCCGTCTGGGCGTCGAAGTCGTCGATAGCCATAACACGCTCGACTACACTTTCCCGCACTACAACCCGAACCCCGAAGCGATGGAAATGCTGCATGACATGTCCGCCTCGGTCAAAGCATCGGGCGCTGATTTCGCGCTCGGCTTTGATGGTGATGGCGATCGCTGCGGCGTGGTCGATGACGAGGGCGAAGAGATTTTCGCCGACAAGGTCGGTGTCATCATGGCCCGCGACCTGTCTGCGATCTATCCAAACAGCACTTTTGTTGCGGATGTAAAATCAACCGGTCTTTATGCGTCTGACCCCGTTCTGATCGCCAATGGTGCAACCGCAGACTATTGGAAAACCGGCCACAGCCACATGAAGCGTCGCGTCAAGGAATTGGGCGCGCTGGCGGGATTCGAGAAATCGGGCCACTACTTCCTCGCTGAACCCATCGGGCGCGGCTACGACTGCGGCATGCGCGTCGCTGTGGAAATCTGCAAGCTGATGGACCGTCACCCCGATAAATCAATGTCAGACCTGCGCCGTGATCTACCGCACACGTTTGCAACGCCCACCATGTCGCCCTATGCGTCGGATGAAGAAAAATACAACATTCTCGACCGGATTGTCGCGAAGCTGAAAGACGTCACCGAACTGGGTGGGCGTCCCGTCAAGGAAGTCGTCGCTGTGAACGGTGCGAGGGTGATCCTTGATAACGGCAGCTGGGGTCTGGTACGGGCATCGTCGAACACGCCCAATCTAGTGGTGGTCTGCGAAAGTGCGCAATCCGAGGAAGAGCTGCGCTCAATATTTGCGGACCTGGACGCCGTGATCAGAACGGAACCGGACGTCGGCGACTATGACCAAACCTTCTAAAGCGGTCGAGCCAAGCGGATCGACCGTTCTTGAAGCGCGCCGTTGCACTTGCTAAGCATTATAACTACTACGCCCGATTGAAATAAAATCGGGCGATACAACCGCCACATCAGGCATAGAACGGAAAAATACATGACGAAACGCGCTCTGATCACTGGTATCACGGGACAGGATGGTTCCTATCTCGCTGAATTGTTGTTGGAAAAAGGCTACGAAGTACATGGGATCAAGCGGCGGTCGTCTTCGCTGAACACCCAGCGGATCGACCATATCTATCAGGACCCGCACGAAAAAAACCCCAAGCTCAAGCTGCATTACGGCGATCTGACCGACAGTTCGAACCTGACACGGATCATGAGCGAAGTGCAGCCCGACGAGGTTTATAACCTTGGCGCGCAAAGCCATGTCGCCGTCAGCTTTGAAGCGCCCGAATATACCGCCGACGTGGATGCCAATGGCACGCTGCGTCTTCTCGAAGCCATTCGTTTCGTCGGCCTTGCCGAGAAAACGCGGTTCTATCAGGCCTCCACCTCCGAGCTGTATGGCTTGGTACAAGAAACGCCCCAGACCGAAACCACGCCGTTCCACCCGCGCAGCCCTTATGCCGTGGCCAAGATGTACGCCTATTGGATCACGGTGAATTACCGCGAAGCTTACGGCATGTATGCCTGCAACGGAATCTTGTTTAACCATGAATCGCCGCGCCGTGGCGAAACCTTTGTGACCCGTAAAATCACACGGGGCATGGCGAATATCGCCCAAGGTCTGGAAGAGTGCCTGTACATGGGCAACATTGATGCGCTGCGGGACTGGGGCCATGCCAAAGACTATGTGCGCATGCAGTGGATGATGTTGCAGCAAGACGCGCCCGATGATTTCGTGATCGCAACTGGTGTGCAATATTCCGTGCGCCAGTTTATCACATGGTCCGCTGCCGAATTGGGCATCACCCTACGGTTTGAGGGGACCGGCGTTGACGAACGCGCGATCATTGATAGCGTCGAGGGCGACAATGCCCCAGCCGTCAAACCCGGCGATGTGGTCATGCGGATTGATCCACAATATTTCCGCCCCGCCGAAGTCGAGACGCTGCTTGGCTCCCCCGCCAAAGCCAAAGAAAAGCTTGGCTGGGTACCGCAGATCACAACACAGGAAATGTGTGCTGAAATGGTCGCTGCTGATCTGAAAACCGCGCGGCGCCATGCGCTGTTGAAAGAGCACGGTCTGGATCTGCCTATCTCGCTTGAGAACGGATAACACCATGCGCAAGATTTATATCGCAGGACATCGCGGCATGGTGGGCGGCGCAATCTTGCGCCAGTTGCAGGCCCGCAAGGACGCGGGCGAATCGCTGG
>Ga0209095_1000653_pt1 | contig 20195 bp, 23 predicted proteins | sample COGITO_mtgs_1104_3_FD_184795 | JGI IMG/M metagenome (GOLD analysis project Ga0209095, IMG submission 184795) | Pelagic marine microbial communities from North Sea - COGITO_mtgs_110404 (SPAdes) (version 2) | ecosystem: Environmental > Aquatic > Marine > Epipelagic ... | reverse complement strand
AACAACATAACAATCGCATCAGTTCACTCCCTTCGGTCGCTGGGACAACTTTACGGGCGCATTTCACTTCGTTCAAAAGCTGCACCCATAAACTTGCCCTCTATGCGGGGTGTTATGTTTAACTCAAAAAGCTAAAGAGCGGCGTAAGCCCAAAAGCGGTGCTTCGTTAGCCTTTTAATCCGTGGTTCGCGCGCTTCCGGTGTTTATTTATTGCCTCATCAATATCATCTAAAGCTCTTTCTCTAAAACCGAATACTCATCTTAATGTGGATAACTGTTTCCATGTTCGCGAGCATTAGTCGTTTGGTTTCCGCTAACAAACATCCGTCCTCGTCGCGACAGTTCAGTTCATGCTCGTTCTTTCAAGAGGACAAGTCAGGTGTTTTAAACTAGCTAATTTCGGGTTCGCGAGCATTTGCTGTTTGGTCTTCGCCACGATAATTCAGTTGTTGTTTCAGTCAAAGTTGGGTAATGTTTAAAATTCAATTAAAGCATCAAATAACAACATCAAAGGAGTGAGGTTTGTTAATTCAATATCGCAATAATCCAACCAGTTATAACAAACGCATCAGTTCACTCCCTTCGGTCGCTGGGACAACTTTACGGGCGCATTTCGCGTTGCTCAAAAGCTGCACCCATAAACTTGCCCTCTATGCGGGGTGTTAGGCACACTATGAAGCTCCGAGTTTTATTATTACTGTTTGTGTTTTCAACATCAGCTTATGGCCAATGCCAGCATCTAGGTGATCATGAACTATTAGTTAAGGTTTTATCTTGCGAAGTAAATCCAGATATATCACCTAGTGGCATCTTCATCAACGGACAGGTAATCCAAAGTAGCTTTAGACCAGCAAATGGTATCGGAAACATAGATGTAAAAGTAAAGCCACTTGCCGTAGATGGAAATTACAAATTCTTTGCACCCTATGAAGGCCAATGCAAATACGTTAAAAATAAAACGGTCAAAGCGAAGTCAATTTTTCAATGTTGCGATACAATTCCAGCAAAGGGGCTCTGTTTAATTCCGCAAAAGTACATGAAAATTCAACTTGAGAGTTAACGTATGCCTAACAAACGACTATGGCACACGCTCTTACTTTCAAAAGGTACTCCCATCTGTTTTTAATGAATTGTTTTCGGGTTCGCGAGCACCTGTTATTTGATTCCCGCCGTTCAACATTATTTGTTGTTTGAGCGTCAAACGAGTATTATTTTTACCTAAATGGTTAACGCAAGGAGACATGGATTGTTTAGTCAAAACCACACTAAATTTCGGCTACCTAACAATCGCATCAGTTCACTCCCTTCGGTCGCTGGGACAACTTTACGGGCGCATTTCGCTTCGCTCAAGAGCTGCACCCATAAACTTGCCCTCTATGCGGGGTGTTATATTTCAAGGGAGTTTTCGTGAAGAATCTAGTTATATTATTATTGGCGTATTCTTTATTCGCTTGTAGTTCGACTCAACAAAGTTCTGATGCCGTCAACTATAATGGTAAAGTTCAAGGGGTATTGGGCTATCACTCTGTTCAAGACGCTTTGAATACTCTTACTAATAGCGGATCAGCGACAGTAAAAACGGTTCTCGGATGGATCATTATAAATGATTCTAGTGATAAATCGATTTGGTCGTTTGCTCCAGAGTCTCATCCATCATACCCTTCTGTAGTGAAGAGAACTATTGTTGAACGCAACGGAAGTATAGGAATTGCAACTGAAGTTAGTTGCGGTGCGTCGAAACAACAATGCGACGAATTGGTAAAAGATTTTATGGAGTTAAATAACAAGATAAGAAGAGATGTTAACTCAGAAGAATAAGAAATATAACAAATGACTATGGCGCAAGCTCGTTCTTTCAAGAGTCCCTCTCATCTGTTTTTAATGAGTTTATTTCGGGTTCGCGAACATTCGATGTTTGGTTTTCGCTGGTCAGCGCCAGTTGTTGTTTCAACGTCAAACGAGTATTGTTTTACTTAAATGGTTAACGCAAGGAGACATGGATTGTTTTATCAAAACCGAGTTAAATCAACCAGGTATAACAATCGCATCAGTTCACTCCCTTCGGTCGCTGGGACAACTTTACGGGCGCATTTCGCGTTGCTCAAAAGCTGCACCCATAAACTTGCCCTCTATGCGGGGTGTTAGGTACAAAAGTGAGCGAGGAAAGGCGTCAGAAATTATTAACATACTTCAGAAGCTTCGCTGCAATCGCTGTCGGATTTTACTGTCTCTGGCTTTTTCCAAGTCCTGCCTTTGACGGATGCTTTCCTTACTCTGGAGGTCAGTTTGGATGTGGAGTGTGGGCTGATATATATGCTGGTTTTTTGTTTTTATTTATTACTCTGTTTGGCGGTCCTGCAAGAAGGTGGCATTATTCTATTGCGTTAGTTTTATTTTTGTTTGTTGGTAGTGCGGAATTAATTAGATTTGGCAGCATAAAAGATGCATTGTTTTATGCGCCTTATCAAGAGTTTTATTATGGTGGTTTGATTTCAATGACAGCATATTTTGCGTTTCAGTATCATAGGACTAATAAGCCATCTACCTAACAAACGACTATGGTTAAAGCTCGTTCTTTCAAGAGTTACTCTCATCTGTTTTTAAAGAGCTTTTTTCGGGTTCGCGAGCATTTGTTGTTTGGTTTTCGCTGGTCAGCACCAGTTGTTGTTTCAACGTCAAACGAGTATATTTTTACCTAAATGGTTAACGTAAGGAAACATGGAATGTTTGGTCAAAAACGTAGTAAATTCCGGCTACCTAACAATCGCATCAGTTCACTCCCTTCGGTCGCTGGGACAACTTTACGGGCGCATTTCGCTGCGCTCAAAAGCTGCACCCATAAACTTGCCCTCTATGCGGGGTGTTAGGTTTCAGATGAGTTATCAAGGCCAATTGCGCTGGCACTCTTATCAAAAGTTCTATTTAACGCTGTTATTTGGGGTTTTCTTATTTGTTGCAGGTTTGACTGAATCACTCACTGGTGATTTAACAGCGGACATTGTGTCATTAATTGGATTTCTATTAGTAGTGGCATCTCTTATCGCTATCGCTCGCAAGGGTGTTTGGGTGGAGATTAATGAATTTGGTGTGACATATCGTAATTTATTTGGCAATAATACATTAAAGTGGAAGGATATATCTCACAGCTATACGCTGAAAATTAAGTTAACTACCTCCTTATATATAAAATGCACGAGTGGCAAATCAGTGACACTGCCAATAACAGGTAGCAAAGCTAAAGCAATCTCAGATACGATAAATAGTAGGGTAAATGAAACCTAATAAAAACGTTAAAGGCGGACGTTCCGGAAGAGTACCGGTAAACCGCTTAAAATGGTGTTGTGTGCAAGGATGGCTATGAAATTTTTTTATTAATACTTACTAGTATCATGCTTTTAGGTTGTTCTGAGCAACAATGCGATAAATGGGAATACGCAAGCCTTAGCTTAAGCTCTTCTTCAATAATGAAAGAGGGTGAGGTTAAAGAAGTTAATTTTATTGCGATATGGACGACTAACGATGTTTCTTTGACTTGGTATGATTTCCAACCAATGTCTGGTGTTAACAAGCTAGAATACAAGGAGTATTTTGGTGCAAAAACGAATCATCCAATCTCGATTTTAGATTCACTAGGCGCAAAAGCCTGGGAAGTTTATGATTATGAACGGAGAAATCAAAACGAATACACCCAATTGACTGAGTGGCAACTAAAAAGGTGCGTTAAGTGAAAGCACATAACAAAACAAATGAAGACGGACAATCGTCAAGACCATGCTCCCTCCGCTTATTTGAGTGTTATGTTTTTCACTAGGAAGTCAAAATGAATAAAATTGCGTTATGGTCTCTATGTATATTGCTTACTGCCTGTACAAGCAATAATAATGATAAGACTACTGCTACTGGACAGCAAATTAGCAAAGAAGAAGCAAAGAAACTTAATCTTAAGCCCGCTGGAATACTCCAAGACTTAATTAAGTCTCAATTTAACGGCATGCCTCAACCGGGCGACTTTGACAATTGCGAAGAACTGCTTCAACAGTTAGAACAAAACAACATCGATATTCAGTCGATTAAAGAAAGGGAAGTAATCGTAGTGTCTAATAATAAATTACTCACATATTCTTTTGAAGATGACACTTGCTTGCGCTAAAAGCACAACAAGGCAAATCAAGTGTGCTCCTTCATCGCCGGACACATACCCGCAACCCGCGCTCTCTCGTTAACGGTCAGTCTACTAATAAATTCCAAGTTGAAAGTGACTCGAACACTTCACTCATTTATATTGTCGAATTATGTATGCTCCATCATTATATTATTCCTACTCACTAGCAGGCCAAATAAAGCCAATTGAAACATTTAGTCTTCTGGGAATCGCTGGACATTACGCTTTACCGCCTGATTTAAAATTTTGGTTTCGACTTCGTAAGGCGCTGCTAAATCGCTATCTATCACAGCTTTAGTCCCACTAACTATAAAAACTGATGGCAGTATGTTACCCACACAAATTTGTTTATTCACAGATTATATTGTTCCTCTGAATGAAGTCTATTATTGGATGCTAGTATCGCAAAAATGAAACTAAGAAACGACTGAACAATAGACCAGATATAGCACATTCGACAGTCTCTTAACTGGATTTAGAGACAGTCGAGTGACACAGTAGTGGCTTACGATTTTCACCGAAAAATTATCTTTCAACAATTAACAAAACTTTGATATACATCCATGTTTTTCTTTTCAAACTATGTGACTATGATTCTCTATTATTAATGCTACAGTATGTTTTTTTCAGCATTTAAAAAGATAAGCAAGGAGTACAACATGTTAAAGACTATCCCTGAATTAGTACATGACGCTGCTGCACATGTGAGGTGCGTTAGCGCAAGCATTGCAGCAGATGAGTTAAAAGAAAACCAAGGCCTATTGATAGACGTGCGTGAGCCATCAGAACACTTAGCTAAGGGCGCTGTCGGCGCGATCAATATTCCACGCGGTTTGTTGGAAATGAAATTAATGGAAATTGAGAAGGATCCACTCAAAGCTATTTACTTGCATTGCGCTACCTCAGCAAGAGCCATACTGAGTGCTGAACAACTTGCAAGAATAGGCTATCAAAACGTTAGCGTGATTACCTGCGATGTCGATACGATCCAGAAGAGTCGCGCATAAAGTCATTATGTTTTACAAAGGACACTAAACTCATGCAGGACTTACCGCATCAATATCACGTTCAGGCCCAAGGCAAGCCAGGCGAAAACTTAGATGTATGTGTTGAAAATGTGCCTAAATTAACGGTGGCACCACCAGCTCAGTTTGGCGGCCCCGGAGACGAGTGGTCCCCAGAAGATTTGTTTATGGCCTCCATTTCAAGCTGCTTTATTTTGTCATTCAGAGCAATAGCAAAAGCCTCCAAATTTACATGGTCATCTATTCAATGCGATTCAACGGGCACCTTGGAAAGAGTAGAAGGTAAAACGCGTTTTACTAAAATTATTACCAAGGCAACCTTAGTTATAACGTCTGCTGAAAACATTGAAAATGCCGAGCGCTTGTTGCATAAAGCAGAGCAGAGTTGTTTGGTTGTAAATTCGCTAACATCCGAGTCTGAACTTCAATGTGACATTAGCATCCTTGAATAAGGAGCGCTGAAAGAAATAAAAAGGCGATAGCGGAAAGGCGTCAGGTTTATTTGCACCTGTAGCTCGCTCACGTTTTTAATTATTGCTAGCTATCCAAAAAAAAGCACTTGTTGAAAACAAGTGCTTCCCACATGGTTTTTGCTTGTATATTTACTTCTTAAATTTCTGTAAAGCTAACTTTAATCCACTAAATCTATTGCCTATTGATACTTGTCAAACCAAGCCAAAATATTCTCAACTTTACCCACTAAGCGTGAGGGTCTGCCAGCGATACCATGAGACGATCCGGGCACTTTAACCAGTACCGTATCCACTTTTAAAAGTTTAAGCGCCTGATAGTATTGCTCTGTTTCAGACATAGGTGTGCGCTTATCTTCAACGCCGGTTATCAACATTGTGGGTGTTTTCACATTACCTACCAAAGACAAGGGGGAGCGCTCCCAATAGTGCTCAACTTCTTCCCACGGCATTCCTGGAAATTGATATGGGATCTGGTACATACCGCTGTCGGCAGTTAGCACTTTTGAAAGCCAGTTGATAACAGGCTTCGCTACAACCGCCGCTTTAAATCGGTCAGTTAGTCCGATGGCATAGGCCGTCGCAATTCCGCCAGCAGAGCCGCCGGTAATGTAGAGCCTTTCTGGATCAACTAAGCCTTTTTCAATGAGCGTATCGACTCCCGAAATGTGGTCAGAAAAATCGTACTTTGACGAATACTTGTTTTGCAGCAACAGTGCGAATCGTTCGCCGTAACCCGTGCTTCCTCTGTGGTTATCATAAAACACAATATACCCTTCAGCGGCCATGCGCTGTAGTTCAGCTGAGAAGTGAGGCCCATATGCTAGATGAGGTCCGCCATGTATTTCAGTAATGAGCGGATACTTTTTTGTGCTGTCATAGTCCGGTGGCAAAATGTACCAACCCTGAATCTCTTCACCGTCAATGGACGATTTATAAGTGAACTCGTTAATATTACCTAATGTCTTATGACCTAGTAAATCCTCATTCAAGTAAGTCAGCTGTTTTTGCTTTTTGCTTCTTTGAACGTAAATGTCGGCAGGGCGGTCGTGTCTTCCTTTTGTGAATGCAAAGGTGCCATCGGCATAGTCAAAAGTGCCGCTGGTATATGGTCTACCAAGCGTTGTGCCGCCCAAGCCAGATGTCACTTTGCTATGTTTTCTGCTCGATAAAGTGACATAGTCAATTTGCGTGACGCCTCTGCGCATTTGCTGATAGTAAAGGCCTGAATTGTCTTTCCACTGAAAATTAGATAATGAATTGTCGACCTCAGCAGATAGATTTCTATCGTTCTCGCCACTTATGTCCATGACATGTAAAAAGGTATTTCGGTAAGCTAGTTTTTTATCATCGCGTTTAGCGTAGGCAATGTATTTGCCATTTGGAGATACCCTCGGATTGCTTTCACTGCCAGCGGCTTTGGTTAATTGGGTGAAGTTTCCATTCATATCAACAGAGAAAATATCAGATTCACCCGGCTCATATTCCCAGTTATCTGAACGATTAGCTGAAAAGTAAATATGTTGACTATCGGCTGCCCAACTCAGTGAACCCGTATGGTGATAGTTGCCGGATGATAATTGTCTGGCGGTGCCGCCCTCTGCAGGAACAACAAATATTTGTGTAAAAGCAGGATCAAGTATACCCCGACCATCCGCTTGATATCTTGCTTTAGTGATATATTCAAAGGGTTCTGACCACTGTGCCCCTTTCGGCTTGTCTGGCATATTGACTTTGAAGGGCTTTTCGTCCGATTTTACACTCATAGTAAAAGCAATTGTTTTACCATCAGGTGCCCAAGCGATTGAAGATGGCGACGAAGCTATGTTCGTTACCAGTGCGGTTTGCCCTGTATCCATCCAGCGCACATATAGTTGGGGTTTGCCTTCTGAATTCGAAACAAAAGCTAAGCGTTTTCCATCTGGAGACCAGCGAGGAGAATAGTGATTCTTCTGTGATGAAACGATAGGGCGATGGCTTTCACCATTAGCATCAACAATCCACAAACTAGAGCGGGTGCTGTCGCTCATGATGTCATTGGAGCGTCGCACGTAAACAATATCTTTGCCATTCGGGGAAACTTGCGGATCAGATGCGTACTCTAGTTCAAAAATATCTTCAGCCTGAAAGTGGGGGTGCGCAACTCCCTGTGGCTGTTCCTTAGCACTAGACATTGGCGCCGCTGGGTCTGTCTCTTCAGCTTGTGAAGCGTTTATTTGAAATGCAGAACTTAGAAGGAGTAAGCTCGTTAGCGCGGAAGATGCTAAAAACGTGCGTGACTTCTTTGTAGAATGTGCTGCAGATTTTGTTGTCGTACTTTGCTTCATTATTACTCCTAAAGTATCTATAGGCATGCGAGCGGCTGATAAGTGCATCTCTCACATGCCGTTTACTAATTATTCTTTTTCACCTAAACCATAAATGATCACAGATTCAGTGCCAACTATTATTGATAAATTAATGCCTGCCTGCGGTGCTAAAACACTATATTCATCTAATATTCGCGAATCCAGTTGAGTTGGTATACGCTTGTGTCTATTGTGCTAGATGCCGAGAATAATAGCGAAGATCTTGAGCACTAGCGGACAGCAACAACATTTTGTAAAATTGACTGCTATTACGTTGTTGAGAGCACGTTTATTTTTATGTACATAGAGAGAAAGTAATGAGAATAACCCATTTTGCTACGCTGTGTTTAACCCTATCGTCGTTAACAATATTTTCCCCTTTTTCGTTTGCACAAAACGATGCAAGGCCCGCAAATTTGAGCGGCATGCTTGTTGTCGTTAACAAGTCAGATAATTCGGTCAGCTTGATAAACACCTCTGAACACAAGATTATTAACACCTTACCAACCGGCAAAGGACCGCACGAGCTGATCGTTAGTGACGATGGGAAGTGGGCTGTGAGCACTGATTTTGTAGGCGGTGATAGCCTAACAGTTTTTGATTTATCGACACAAAAAGTTTCAAGAACAATCAATCTTGAAAAGTATCCGGGCCCTCATGGCATTAAGTTTTTGAAAGACCAAAAACGAGTTGCTTTTACTTCAGGTAAGAGCCAAAACTTAGTTATCGCGAATATTCATAGCGGCGAAATTGAAGGGGCTATCAATACGCAGCAGCAAACAACTCATATGGTAGCAATAAGTGGCAAAGAAGATTTTGCGTTTACCACCAATATTCGCTCAAACAGTATTTCTAAAATATCTCTAGCGAACAATAGCCTACTGAAACAGATCAAGACAGAAGCAATGCCCGAAGCAATTAACATCACCAATGACGGCAAACAGATCTGGTATGGCGCAAATGAAAAAGGACTTATTACTGTAATCGATGCTGAAACCGAAGCACAGTTGGCTCAGTTCGACGGCTTTAGTTTTCCTTATCGCGTGCTTTTTTCACATTCTGAAAAAATAGCAATGGTGCCAGATTTCCAACTTCATGAAGTGCGCTTCTTTGATACTAAAACCTTCAAAGAGTTAGGTAAGCTTACCTTGGAAGAAGAGGCTGGACCCCAAGGAATTAACTTGCATCCAACGCTTGATATTGCATTTTTGTCTCTAAATTTGAAAAACAAAATCGTGGCTATTGATATTGGCTCGCAAGAGATTATTGCAGAGTATCCAACGGGCAACAATCCGGATGGCGTTGGCTTCGTTTCGGCTTATAGTAAATAAATAATAGTGGAAACGGGTAAATGACATGATGAGTAGAGTCTGTCAGATGTAACAGTGTCTACTCAACCAATGAACGCAGTAATAAGTGAAACAATGATGATTCAATCCAATCGTTAAACAAGACGTAGTATAAAATCGTCATTCGTTATTTAAATAGAGAGCCGTCGAGATGTCCGAAGTAGAATCACCGCGCCTTACCAAACACCACATTGCCGTCGCGCAAAATGCGTCTGGGCGCAGCTTGAATGTCCCAATCTATAAAATTTCAGATAATCTCCCAGGGCCGAGCGTCTACATACAAAGCTCAATACATGGCGCTGAAGTACAGGGCAACGTGGTCATTTATCATTTGCTGCAAGCGTTACAGCATACGCAAATTCACGGTGAAATTGTTCTCGTACCAAACTGTAATCCGGTAGGAACCAACATAAAAGCTGGCGAGTACACGATGGGACGCTTTGATCCTGTAAACGGGACGAATTGGAACCGCGGCTATTTTTATGATGAACAGCAGGTCAGAGATTTTGCCGCTTCAGTGGATGAGGATGAGTCACCCGATACCATCAAAGCCGAGTTCAAAAAATTACTGCTCGCATCAATTAAAGCCAAACTCGAGCAGCCTTGGGGCTTAGGTCTAGCGCAACAACTCAATCTTACTCTTCAGAAATTAGCCGTAAAAGCAGATATTGTGCTCGATCTACACAACGGCCCAGTGTCGACACGTCACGTTTATATTCCTGAATATGCTAAACATGCCGCACATCAATTCTCGATACCGCACTGTATTTTTATTCCTAATGTGTTTGCCGGTGCGTTAGACGAAGCATGCTTCTGCACGTGGTGGTCGCTGCAAGATCGATTACGCGAGCGATTTGAACGAGACTTTGATTTTGGTGTTGAAGCGTTTACCTTAGAAATGGGCAGTCAGGAGGTTATAGATTTTGCGGAAGGCGAAAAAGACGCAAAAGGGATTCTCGGTTACTTAGCTAGCAAAGGCGTTTTAGATAATAAACAGTTTCAACCAGCAAAAATGCAACGTTTAGGTGTCTCACTTGCCAACTACAAAACCATGTTTACTAATTTTGGCGGCATGGTTGAGTACTGTGTAAAGCCAGGTCAAAAAGTAAAGCAAGGCGACGTGATGGCCCGTGTTTTAAATATCGACAATTTAGAAGATGAACAAGCCGTTCATCAGGTTATAGCGCCGTGCGATTTGATCCCTATGCTGCATTTTCCATCTGCCTCCGTGCTTAGCGGAACACAGTTGTATAAATGTTTTACTAATTACGTGGAGTTATAACACCTTTGTAATGGAATTGATTTTGGTGATAGTCATATAACATTTTGTGTGACTCGCCAGCGTCATTTCATCGTGTTATTTTTTTTAACCACTGGCTAAACAACTTTCAAAAGGAAAATTCGAATGTCAAAATCCAAACAGTTATTCAGCACCATATCATCTAATGGAGAATTATCATTCTCGCTAGCAGAGGTTGATGTACCTACTCCGAAGCCTCATGAAGTTGTTGTTAAAATGGAAGCCGCACCCATTAACCCATCAGATATGTGGCCAATGTTTGGTCCTGCTGACTTGCGTACTGCGAGCTTTACTGAAGATGGTAAAACGCTCAAAGCAAAACTACACGACGGTATGTTATCGAGAGTTAAGTCTCGTATCGACCAAACTTTACCTGTAGGAAATGAAGGCGCAGGTACCGTAATTGCAGCAGGCGACAGCCCTGCGGCTCAAGCCTTACTGGGCAAAACAGTTGCCGTACTCTCGGGTGCTACCTATGCCGAACATTGCTGTGTGCCAGTGCAAGCATGTATCGTACATAACGAGGGTACAACAGCAAAGCAAGCTGCATCTTCTTTTGTGAATCCGCTCACAGCACTCAGCATGGTTGAAACCATGCGCTTAGAGGGACACAAAGCCTTAGTGCATACAGCCGCTGCTTCAAGTTTAGGCATCATGCTGAATAAAATCTGTATTGAGGCTGGCGTTGATCTGGTGAACATCGTGCGCAAGCAAGAACAGGTTGATTTATTGAAAGGCTTAGGCGCTAAGCATGTGCTTAATTCAAGCGACGAGAATTTTAAGAAAGATCTATATAAAGCTATCGAAGCAACCGGCGCAACCTTAGCATTCGATGCTATTGGCGGCGGCACTTTAGTAAGCGATATTTTAACTGCAATGGAAGCTGTCGGTAGCAAAGATGCGACAGGATTTAATACTTACGGCTCTGCCGAAAACAAACAAGTTTATATATACGGTGGTTTGGACTTTTCACCTACCACATTGAACCGTGCATACGGCATGACTTGGGGCATTGGCGGTTGGTTATTAATGCGCTTCTTAGGCAAGCTTGATGTTAAACAAGTACTAGCAATGCACAAACGCGTTGCTGACGAAATTAATACAACCTTTGCACTAGATTTCAGTGACGAAATTAGTTTAGAAGAAGCAATGCAGCCTGCAAATATTGCGCGTTACTTTGCGAAGAAAACGGGTGAAAAATTCCTGATTAATCCATCTAAATAAGCGCTATTACTGAGTATACTCTCGAGGGTTTCACTTCATTAGTGAAGCCCTTTTTTGTTTATATTTCATATGTCACAGCAATAAACTAAGGAAAGCATATGTATTTTGAAGATTATCAAGTTGGTCAAACATCCAAGTTTGGCGCTTATGAGGTCACGGAAAGTGAAGTTAAAGAGTTTGCTACTAAGTACGACCCTCAATTCTTTCATTTAGACGATGAAGCGGCGAAAGACTCTCTCTTTGGCGGCCTGTGTGCAAGTGGCTGGCACACAGGCGCTATGTTCATGCGCATGCTGATTGATAATTTACCGGCAGAACATGGTTCATTAGGTTCTCCTGGTATCAATAATCTGAAGTGGCTCAAGCCGGTGTATCCAGGGTATATATTAAGCGTGAAAGGTCTCGTGACCGAATGCAGATTGTCGAAAAGTAAACCGGGCGTTGGCTTAGTTTGTATGAGCTACGATATTGTTAATCAAGACGATTTGACCGTGATGAGCTTAGAATCAAACGCCTTCTTTAGGTGTAAAAAAAGTTAAGCGCTTGATTCATTTTATTTAAATGCGCTTTGTTCTGCGCCTATGGCCGCCGCTTTTTTAAAGGCCGGACGAGCCTGAAGGCGCGCCAAATAGTCTTTAACTTGCGGTGTATATCTCTGGTCTAAACTCAAAGATTGACCTAAATGCAGTGCATAGCCTACGGCGATATCGGCGATAGTAAAACGGTCGTCACACAGAAATTCGCGTGATTTAATATGCGCATCTAAGCGGCGTAAACGAGCGATAAACCAAGCGGCATAGTCTTCCACAGCCTGCGGCAGTTTGCGCTCTTCCTGCTCTAGTTGGCCATAGCGCAATACAATGGTCTGTGGGAATGTTAGCGTGGCATCACTGTGATAAAGCCAATTCAGATAGTCTCCAAATTCAGCGTGTTCAGGCTTTAGCCCAAATTCATGTTTGTTATACTTCTCAACCAGATAATGGCAGATACCAGTTGATTCGGTCATGGTGGTTTCGCCATCTTGAAAAAACGGAACGGTTCCCAAGGAATTTACTCCTAAGAATTCCTTTTTGAAAAAACGCGGAGGGAAGGGCAATGTTTCCACTTCATAGGGTAATTGCATTTCTTCTAGTGCCCACAGAGGGCGGAGAGAGCGAGCGTTATGACAGTGCCAGAGTTTCATATCTATGTTCCAAATAACTGAATGTCTGAGCCTTAATTACCGCTCAACATTTAAGATAGAGATTAAAGGTAGTTTGTGAGATTATACTGAATAGTCAAGGGATATATCATCATTACAAGGATTTCGTATGAAGCTTCAATCACTTACAAATAGCGTATCGTTACTTTTTTTGGTCGCTTTTCAACCTTACCTAAGTGCACAAGAAAACGCACAAGAAAACAAATTACCCTGTGATATTGTTGAAGAAGAGGTACTAGAGAATACGCCTCAAGATGCCGTCGAGTTAATCACCGCTTTTAACCCCGCAAAACCTGTTGAAAGAGTTAATCCGACTTTTCCTTCTTCCGCCGCTCGCGTCAATGCAGAGGGCTGGGTACAAATGAGTTACGTCATTGATAAGAACGGAAACGTTCAGGATCCGATGATCGAAGATTCTGGTGGCCATAGTTCATTTAAACGTTCCGCCTTGAAAGCAATAAAAAAGTGGAAATTTCAGCCAGCTATGAAAGACGGAAAAGCAACGGAACAATGTCATGAGTCAGTCCAATTTGATTTTGCATTAGCCGACAATGCTGGCGCCGATAGACGCTTCATCAGGGATTACAAAAAACTAGAAGCGCTGATAATGGCGGAGGAATACTTTGCGGCGGAAACGCTTATCGCGGCAATGCATGATGACAAAAGACACAATCGCTATGAGAACGCTTGGTTATGGGGTATCGATGCGAGCTTAGCAAGTAAGCAAGGCGATAAGCATCGCGAAATGAAAAGCATTAGTCGCACTTTAGCGAGTAGTAAAAGTCATAGCGCGGAGAATAAAACATTTGATGATAACTATGTTGGCACATTGCATAAGCGTCTTTTTTTATTGCAGGCGCAGTCAAGTCTTCTGGGCGCGGCTCTAAAAACTTTGGAAGATATTGAAGCATTGCCCAACGCCGACTCTGTGCTTGAATCGCTTGAGTCTACGATAGTCAAACTTTCTGAGTATTTAGCGTCGGATAAGCACATTTTTGTAAATGTCGAATTGGAAGATACTGGTGAATATTTTCATAAATTGGCGCGCAATAAATTTGCCTTTGCCAATATTCAAGGGCAAGTAGATACAGTAGAAGTGCGCTGCAAAACACGTAGAGAAAAATTCACTGTTGCAGAAGATTTTGTGTGGAGTATTCCACAAACATGGGGAGAATGTCAGGTAGTGGTGCAAGGCGAGAGCGAAACTAAATTTGACCTGGTGGAAGTGAGTGCAAGTTAAAAAAAGATCTCAAAAACTCCGTCGTGCCCAAGGCTTAATGCGATTATGGTGATCGCTAGGGCGCCGTCCAAGCTCAGCTTGCCCCAGCATAATCCGGGTGTGAGCACTGTTCTGGAGTTTCTTGTTCTGAAATTTTCCGCCATCGCTATTGATGTTTGGCTACAACGCATGGCTGACGGAAAGGTTCATTGGCATGACGGCTCTTTGATTGATGCACAAACTGCTTTTGCAGCTCAGCAACGGGTTTATTATTATCGTGAGGTTGAAAGTGAGCCTATAATCCCTTTTTTAGAAAAAATTATTTTTCAAGATGAGTTAATATTAGTGGCGTATAAGCCACACTTTCTGCCAGTGACACCGGGTGGTAAATATATAGAAGAATGTTTGCAAAATCGTTTGCGTAATAAAACGGGAAATCACAATTTGCAGGCAGTGCATCGCATTGATAAAGGCACGGCTGGTTTGGTGATGTTTTCGGTTAACCCTGATTCGCGCCAGAAATACCACCATTTATTCGAAGCACACCTAGTTAGCAAAACCTATCAGGCTGTTGCGAGAACGGTTAACAACACGCCAACGCTAAACCATGAGTGGGATATCAAAAATCGATTGGAAAAATCTACACCTAGATTTTTGATGCAGATTGTTGAGGGAGAGGCTAACAGCCATTCTCGTATTCGCTGCCTGCGGACAACGGCAGAAAAAGCCTTATTTGAGCTGAACCCTATAACAGGCAAAACCCACCAACTACGTTTGCACATGCAAAGTCTTGGCTGGCCATTGTTAAACGATAATTACTATCCTGAATTACAACCAAGCAAGCCAGATGATTTTAGTAAGCCACTACAATTATTAGCTCAAAAATTGGCGTTTACTGACCCTGTAACGAAGCAAGAAAGGCGTTTTTCGAGCGATGTTGAACTAAATTTAGATTAGTTCAATTGAGTCGACATTCGTTAATCAAAATACTTTTTTTCATCACATCACATGTCTTTCGGATAAACTACATTCTCAGGATACTTAGCGGTGATCGTAGAATAAAAACGGTAGACCTTTTGCATATCTTCATCAAAATTACCTTCACTTAAAAAAACCGGGCCAAACACAACTCGCTTGCGCGCGAAATCAAAGCCAACGAGCACAACGTGTGCATTCGCTTGATGTGCAATTGCTAAAAAACCGGTTTTCCACGGAAATTTAGGTGAGCGAGTGCCCTCTGGTGCAACGGCTAAAATCATCTTAGCCTGAGAATTGAATTCCTTCACAACTTCGCCTACAACACCGCGCGCTGACTTTCGATTAACGGGTATTCCACCAATCAATTCAAGCAGTTGTTTAACGACGGGTACAAAAATACTGTGTTTTCCTAAAAACCGGATTTTGATGCGCAAAGCGAACAGCAATGCAACACCTAAAAAGAAATCCCAATTCGAGGTGTGCGGCGCAACGGCCAAAACGAGTTTGGGGTGCTGAGGTAATTCGCCTTCAAATTTCCAGCCGGTAATACTGAGTAATGTGTCACCCAACCATCCTGTGAATTTATTGCCACCTGAAGGTGGGCTGTTCGGGCTTTCCGTTGCTGAGTTATTAGCCACGACTACCGCCTTTTTTGAACGATTTAACGAGTATTTTTCTCAACTGCATCAATCTGAGTTCTCTCTTATTTCCGTTGCACCATCATAGTGAGTTAACTTTGTATAAACAACTTTTTAAAATACTTGCTTGTGCACAATATCAGTGGGTAACATGCTGTGTTACGAACCTTTATATGTTTCAAAACTGCGGAGAAACCCACCTACAATGAGCACTATGACCACAGCGGCCAATCGATTATTGCTAGGTGACTGCTTAGAAAAAATGAACGAAATTGCTGATTCCTCAGTCGATTTGATTTATTTGGATCCTCCGTTTTTTACTGAGCGCAAACACAAACTTAAAAATCGTCAACGGACCAAAGAATTTAGCTTTGACGATATTTGGAAGCAGGAATCGAGCTATGCAGAATTCCTGCACCAACGTATTCTTAAAATGCGCGATCTATTAAAGGATACCGGCAGCATTTTTGTGCACTGCGATAAAATGGCTAATCATATTGTGCGAGGCGTACTTGATGATGTATTTGGCTCAGAGTTTTTTCAGTCTGAAATTATATGGCAGTACAAACGTTGGTCTAACGCCAAAAAGGGGCTTCTGCCAAGTCATCAAAACATTTACTTCTACAGTAAAACGAGTGATTTCAGCTTCAATAAGATCTTTATGCCTTACTCCGAGGCAACCAACCTTGATCAAATTCTGCAGCGGCGCACCCGAGACAAGCACAATAAGTCTATTTATGCCCGCGACGAAGAGGGCAATATTCAGCAGGCGGACGCCAAGCAAGGAGTGCCCTTAAGTGACGTTTGGGATATTCCTTATCTGAACCCAAAAGCAAAGGAGAGGGTGGGTTATCCAACTCAAAAGCCATTGCTGCTATTGGAGCGCATTATTGAATTAGTGACTAATGAGAATGATCTGGTACTCGATCCTTTTTGCGGCAGCGGCACAACGTGTGTCGCTGCAAGCTTAACAAACAGGAAATACATTGGTATTGACCAATCAGAGGACGCTATTCAACTGTCGCAATCGAGGCTAGATAAACCCATTAAAACCGAATCTCACTTGTTGAAAAAAGGCAGGAAAGCGTTTGAAAATGCAAATGTAGAAGCCTTGCAATGTTTAGCCGGAATTGCCTATAACCCGGTACATAGAAATCAGGGTATTGATGCAATATTGGTTGAGCATAGCCAGGGTGCACCTGTCTTGGTTAAGATACAAAAGCACACCGAAACCTTACTGCAAGCAAGAAAGTTATTAAGTAATGCAATGATTGTTAAAGCTTCGAAAGTGGGGTTTTTAATTCAAACTCAGCTTCCACAGGGAGAGATTGAGATAGACGCCAAGCCAGATTTTGATAATCGCGGGCAAGAACTTGCTATTCACGTGTTGGAAACCATCGAACTTAAACTTAAACGCAGCATTAACGGATTGGGATTGTAAGCCCAAGAATTTCAAGGCTAACTGAGCTTAAGTTTATTTTTACAGTTGAAGCGACTGTAGGATCTATAAATATACCTTGCCCCTTTCTATAATCAAAAAACCAAGCTAATGTGTAATAGTATAAATTACCTAAACGGAGTCGATTCTAATGAAAACTGTAATAGCTGTGTTAACGATCCTACTTTTATCTGCTTGTGTGAAGTGGCAAACTAAACCCGAACACGTTTTTAGGTGGTAATATTCCCCTAAGAAAGAGGTGTTTAATGAAAAAACAACGTCGTAGTTTTAGTACTGAATTCAAACAGGATGCTGCCAGTCTGATTTTGGATCAAGGATATAGCTTTACTGAAGCAAGCAGAGCCGTCGATGTGCATGAAAACACATTGCGCAACTGGGCACAGCAGTTGAGATCAGAGAGAGGCGGAGAAACGCCAACCTCGAAGGCATTGACCGCTGAACAACAGCGTATTCAAGAGTTAGAAGCTAGAGTGGATCGATTAGAACGGGAAAAAACCATTTTAAAAAAGGCTACCGCTCTCTTGATGTCCGAAGATCTGAAATATATTCGTTAGTAGATCGATTAAGGGAGCACGACACCACCGAATTGGTCTGTAGAGCGCTAGGTGTTGGCGTGAGTAGTTATTATGAGCGGCGTCAACGTCGCGTTTTAATCGAGGCTAAGCGACGCATTCTACGAGCCAAGGTGAAACGCTTGTTTGATAAAAGTAGAGGCTCAGCAGGCACGAGAACGCTGATCGGCATGCTAAAAGACGAAGGCTTAACATTAGGACGCTGCAAAGTTGCAGGCTTAATGAAAGAGCAAGGATTGGTCAGCAAACAACCTGGGCCACATAAATATAAAGTAGCGACTGTAGAGCGGCTAGATATCCCCAATACGCTCAATCGGAAGTTCGATGTTGATGCGCCCAACCAAGCGTGGTGCGGTGATATTACTTTTATTTGGACAGGCAGTAGTTGGAGTTATGCCGCAGTAGTAATTGACTTATTTAAGCGGCGTGTTGTTGGCTATTCAATGTCATCAAGGCCTGATGCAGATTTAGCTATTAGAGCGTTAGATATGGCTTATGAGATGCGCGGCAGGCCAAAAGGAGTGATGTTCCATAGCGATCAAGGTTGCCAATATACCGCTCGCAAATTTAGGCAACGGCTGTGGCGTTATCAAATCAAGCAGAGCATGAGTCGTCGCGGTAATTGTTGGGACAATAGCCCAATGGAACGGGTATTTAGAAGTTTAAAATCTGAATGGATACCCTCAACAGGATACGATTCAGAAGCAGAAGCAAAACGAGATGTGAGCAAATTCCTGATGAATTATTATAACTGGGAAAGGCCACATCAATTTAATGAAGGCATATCACCAGCGAAAGCAGAAGAATTAGCTAAAAAGGTGTTCGGGTATGCTTGACCACAACAAAGTAAATGCCAGATTACAACTGAAACAAACAAATAAGGATATTCGATGTATTTTAACTCTAAAGCTGCTGCTATTAGTGTAATGATCGTTCCGCATTTTGCTATGGCTAATACACTGCTCGATGATGCGCGTTTGGTAACTGGGGTTTCGCTAGGTTATAGTAATTTCTCTTTTCCCGAAAAACTCGATCAGAAAATCAGCTTTCCGAGCGTTACTGTGCCCCTAACTTTAGCCCTGGATAATTGGCAATTGTCGGCCAATCTGCAAACTACATTGAGTGACGCCAAAATATCAGAAGAGGAAGATGTGGGGGAGGCATCCCGCGATGACCTAGATGTAACATTGGGATATCGAATATCTAAACATTGGACCCTATTCGGCGGCTACAAATATGGCAATACCGATGTGCAGTTTACCCCACGAGACTCTGAAGATGAAGACGAACCCCTGGCTATTACCAATGAAAGCTATGAACAAAAAGGTCCGTTTTTAGGAGCAAGCTATAGTTGGCAATTTGAACGAGCAGGTAATTTAAGCTTTTCTATAGCTTACGCGAAATTAGACGCCTTCAATGACTTTTCGGCCAATACAGATGAAGAGGAGGAGGATGACGAGCCTATTGAGTTTGACGACATTACTGGCAAAGTTAAGGGGGACACAAAAGGATTCAGCTATAGTGTAAGTTGGACAATGCCGGTATCGAGCAACCTTGTGTTTCAAACACGCTTTAAGATTAATGATTACAAGCAGGATATTATGTTTAATAATATGGAGTTTAGTGGTATCGACGAGCGCTTCACCTCGCTGCATGTCGGACTCGCCTTTATATTTTAGTCAGTGGGAACCATTAAAATACAACAATGTTAGGCAAGTTTTTATTTTTAGGAGGGCTAAAATACACTTCATTTAACAGCGACGAATGTTCCCATGGAATTTGATTATTACGGGTGTCTCTAGCAACGCCGCTTCTCACCTTTTTAAAAACCTCTTCTACCGATATGCTCTCGGGCAAATAGCGCAGTAGATGCTTGGTATATACACCATTCCCACGCTTTCCGTCAGACGCAACGCCACCTGGCTCAGTAGCAAATGCGATTAATGTGCCAGCAGGCGCTTTCACCGGTGCTAGACCTTCAGCCAAAGGACGCTCAAAACTACCCTTGAAAGGATTGTCTCGGCAGGCATCTAGAATTACTATGTTTTGCAAGCCTGGACTATTTTGCATCTGCGAAAATAAATCAGATAAGTGATACAAGCTGGATATAAACGTGTCTTGACTGTCAAACTTAATATTTAGCGGAATAAGATAGTTGGCTTGATTTACCTGTATTGCGTGTCCTGCATAATACACGACAGCGAGCTTGTTAGTGCTTTTGTGGTTGCGGGCTTGCGCGTAAAAATTGTT
>Ga0209095_1000651_pt1 | contig 20296 bp, 19 predicted proteins | sample COGITO_mtgs_1104_3_FD_184795 | JGI IMG/M metagenome (GOLD analysis project Ga0209095, IMG submission 184795) | Pelagic marine microbial communities from North Sea - COGITO_mtgs_110404 (SPAdes) (version 2) | ecosystem: Environmental > Aquatic > Marine > Epipelagic ... | reverse complement strand
GCCCAGGGTCTTGATCTGGATTGGGGCTAAGACACTAAACTTTAAAGGGAGATCACCATGCGTGACGCAGTAATCGTATCAACGGCCCGTACCCCGATTGGCAAAGCCTATCGCGGTGCGTTCAACAACACGACACCCCAGGCACTGGCAGGCCACGCCATCGCCCACGCGGTACAGCGTGCCGGTGTTGACGTGTCCGAAATTCAGGATTGCATCATGGGTGCCGCCCTTCAGCAGGGTGCATCTGCGGGCAACATCGCGCGTCAGGCTGCAATCCGTGCAGGTCTGCCTGTGACAGTTGCCGGCATGTCGCTGGACCGTCAATGTGCCTCTGGCATGATGGCGATTGCGACAGCGGCCAAGCAGGTCATCACCGACGGCATGGATGTTGTCATCGGTGGCGGTGTCGAAAGCATTTCGATGGTGCAGACAGCTGAAATGCGCGTCAAAGCTGACAGCTGGATCAAAGAACACAAGCCCGAGCTGTACATGACCATGCTGGAAACAGCCGAGACTGTAGCCGAGCGTTACAACGTCAGCCGCGAGCGTCAGGACGAATATGCCGCACGGTCGCAAGAGCTGACCCATCTGGCACAAGAAGCAGGCAAGTTCGACGACGAGATCGTGCCTTTCACCTCGAAAATGCTGGTACAAAACAAAGAAACCAAAGAGATTTCCGAGCACGAAGTCACGCTGGAAAAAGACGAGGGTAACCGCCCCGGCACATCCGCCGAGAGCCTTGCGGGCCTAAAGCCGGTGCATTCTGACGGTATCCACATCAAAGAAGGCAAATTCATCACGGCTGGTAACGCATCGCAGCTAAGCGATGGTGCCTCCGCGACTGTGATCATGGAAGCGAAAAAGGCCGAGAAGATGGGCCTTCAGCCTTTGGGTCGCTACATGGGCGTTATGGCCGCTGGCTGTGAGCCTGATGAAATGGGCATTGGCCCGATCTATGCCGTGCCACCACTGCTGAAGGCGCATGGCCTCAAGATCGAAGACATCGGTCTGTGGGAACTGAACGAAGCCTTTGCGGTTCAGGTTATCCAGTCGCGTGACGTCTTGGGTATTCCTGACGAATTGCTGAACGTGAACGGCGGCGCGATCTCTATCGGTCACCCCTACGGCATGTCCGGTGCACGCATGGTTGGCCATGCGCTGATCGAAGGCAAACGTCGCGGTGCAAAATACGTTGTCTGCACCATGTGTGTTGGCGGCGGCATGGGTGCTGCTGGCCTGTTCGAGGTTCTGTAAGCAGCTATGGGAGAGCTTTTGGTCATCCGCCATGGACAGGCGTCATTCGGGGCCGACAACTATGACAAGTTGTCGGATCTCGGGCACCGGCAATCTGCGGCGGTTGGTCAGGCCCTTCGCGATATGGGGTGGGTGCCGGATCGTACGATCACCGGCACCCTGACCCGCCAAAAAGAAACGCTTGCCTCGATGGGCTTTGGGGCAGGCGACGAACATGCTGGGTTCAACGAATATGATTTTCAGGACCTGCTGAATGCCCGCTACAAAGGCGACGTGCCGGAACTGGTCAAAGGCGATCGCAAGGTTCATTTTCGCACGCTGCGCGAGACGGTGTTTCAGTGGCAAGCGGACGAGATCGAAGGCCCCTCTGAAAGTTGGGGCACCTTTACCGGTCGCGTCGAAGCCGCCCGTCTTGCGGCCTGTGCCACAGGGGCTGAACGAGTGCTTGCTGTCAGCTCTGGCGGGGTGATCGGGCAATTGACGGCGGCGTCACTGGGTGCGCCAGACAAAATGATGATGACCCTGAATCTGCAAATCAAGAACACGTCGATTACGAAATTTGTTTTCACCAATTCCGCGTTTTTTCTGCATGAATTCAACGCGACACCGCATATGATGTCCGGCGACGCCGCTGGCATGTTGACCTATAGCTAAGGAATAAACTCATGAGTACCGACACACAAACGCTCGATATTCCAAAGGTCACCGCCTATCTGGAAAAACACCTCGACGGCTTTGAAGGCCCTCTTGAGGTAACCAAGTTTCAGGCCGGGCAGTCGAACCCGACGTTCTTGCTAAAGACGCCGACCCGCAACTATGTGTTGCGTCGCAAACCGCCGGGGGTTTTGTTGAAATCTGCCCATGCGGTTGATCGTGAATTCCGCGTTCAAAAGGCATTGCAGGATACGGATGTGCCCGTGTCAAAGATGCATTTGTTGTGCGAAGACGACGATGTGATCGGGTCCGCCTTCTATATCATGGACCACATCAACGGGCGCAACTTTATGGACCCCCGCATGCCGGACGAGACCAATGAAACGCGCGCCGGGATCATGGACGAAATGAACCGCGTGCTGGCCGCCCTGCATGACGTTGACATCAACACGGTCGGGCTGGCGGATTATGGCCCGCCCGGCAACTATTACGAACGCCAGATCGCCCGTTGGACCAAGCAATATCGGGCCTCTGAAACCGAAGACCAGCCAGCGATGAACGAACTGATCGAGCGTTTGACCGCCAGCATTCCTGCAGATGACGGCCAGCGCACGCTGGTGCATGGTGATTACCGCATCGACAACATGATGTTCGAAAAGGACGGCACGAAATGCCTGGCCGTGCTGGATTGGGAACTTTCCACCATTGGGCATCCCTATGCCGACCTTGCTGCCGTTATCATGCAATGGCAAATGCCAGCGGGCACCGAAGGGCGCGGTTTCGGCGGTGCGGATCGCAAGGCACTTGGCGTGCCGACAGACGAAGAATTTGTCGCTAAATATTGCGAACGTCGCGGGTTGGAGGGGATCGATAACTTTGGTTTTTATCTGGCGTTTTGTTTTTTCCGCATGGCTGGCATTATCCAAGGGGTGCTAAAACGCGCGCTGGATGGCAACGCGTCAAACCCGGAACGCGCCATGAAGGTCGGTGCCTATGTGCCGGTCTTTGCGGCCAACGGGTTGAGAGCACTGGACGGCAAATAGATGGCACATAACGAGTTCGCGAATGATCCAGCAGAGGCAAAGGATAGAAACTTTGTGACAGCGCTGGCGCGCGGGCTGGACGTATTGCGCTGTTATAAGATGAATGAATCTGCGCTGACCAACACTGATTTTTCGGAGCGCACAGGACTGCCGAAGGCCACGGTTTCGCGGTTGACCCACACGCTGTGCGAACTGGATTATCTGGTCGCCGATCCGCGGACCGGAACGTACCGCTTGGGCGCAGGTGTTTTGCAGCTGGGGTTCGGTGTACTGACCAGCATGGAAATCGGCGACCGGGCAAAAGACGAAATGACGGCCTTGCGCGATGGTCCCAATTCCTATGTCACCGTCGCGATTGGCGAACAATACCGGCTTGATGCTGTTTATATTTGTACAAAACGGTCTCGGGAAGATGTGGCTTTGCAGATGCGCGTCGGGTCGCGCCTTCCGTTGTTCGATTCAGCGATTGGGCGGGCCATTCTGGTCGGGTCTGACCAAGCGGTACGCGACCGCGCCTTTGCGCTTGCCGCTGAGGTCGATGCGCAGACCAAGGTACGGGCGCACGCGAGCTATGAGGCGGCGGTCGTGGAATATGATGAAAAAGGCTATTGTTCGAGCTATGGGGATTGGCGCCCGGATGTTAACGGCATTGCTGTGCCGATATTTTCGCCAAACGGGTCTTTGGTCTATGGTCTGAACATTGGCGGCCCATCGTTTCATGTGAAGAAAAAGCAGCTTGAAACCGTCTATGCCAAACGCCTGATAAAAGCCGCCGAGGCGATCAGCATCCGGATTTAGCGGTCCCTTGAGAAGGCGCTAAGTTACTAAGAATCAAATCGCAAGTCACCGAAACGCCGTGCCACCATATTGGAAGTGGCGCGATTTTTTGCGTTGGATGTCTGCACGATCATAGCACTGAAAAATATCGACAAAGAACCTAACGTCACACGTAAAAATTTTGGCGTGGGCTGTTCCGGACAAATGTCAGGATGATGTATAATTTTAAGGCAACGCAGTCGATCGCTGTGAAAAAATAAAATTAATACATAACAAAATGTTAGAGTGTATTTCGAGGAAATTATGGGCATTTAGGGGGGCTTTGCTTGAAACATGGGCGCCTTTATTGCAGCGCAACAAATGCCATAACTGACGGCCTATCCCCGCAACTTTTGAACAGAGGCGCTTGACAATAAACCCGATTATGCAAGGCTCCGCACAAGGCTTGGCAATCTAAAAAACGCATCAAAGCGCCGGGCCGTCCTTGGGAGGATAAAAATGAAAAATATCACTAAGCTAGGTGCAGTGTCCGCACTTTCTTTGCTCATTGGCGCAAGCGCTGCCTTTGCAGAAAATATCAAGATTGCATTCATCGACCCACTGTCTGGCCCCTTTGCGAGCACCGGTACAAACGGTCTTCACCAGTTCGAATTTGCCGCTGACTATATGGTCAACCAAAAAGGTGGATTGCTGGACGGCCAGATGATGGAAGTCATCGGCTTTGACAACAAAATCAGCCCCAAAGAATCGCTGATCCAGCTTCAGGTCGCCATCGACCAAGGTGTCCGTTTCATCGTGCAGGGTAACTCCTCGGGCGTTGCGAACGCGCTGACCGAAGCAATCGACAAGCACAACAAGCGCAACCCTGACAGCCGTGTTCTGTTCCTGAACTATGCCGCTGTCGATCCTGCGCTGACCAACGACAAGTGTAACTTCTGGCACTTCCGCTTTGACGCCAACGCCGACATCAAGATGGACGCGCTGACAGACGTGATCGCACAAGACGAAGCGCTCAAGAAAATCTATATCATCGGTCAGGACTATTCCTTTGGTAAGGCCGTTTCCGCCGCTGCAAACAGCATGTTGGGTGCCAAGCGCCCCGACATCGAAATCGTTGGTGACGAACTGCACCCCATTGGCAAGGTAAAAGACTTTACACCATATGCGCGTAAAATTGTTTCGTCCGGCGCGGATGCGGTTATCACAGGTAACTGGGGCGCAGACATGCTGGGTCTGGGCAAGTCGATCATCGAAAACGGCTTTGAGGGCCCGATTTATACCTACTACGCTGCGGGTTCCGGGATCACCGGTGCATTTGGCGAAAGCGGTAAAAACCGGATTCGTCTGATTTCGCAAGGCGGCATCAACCCGATCGCAAGCGATGAGGCACGTGCCACATACGAAGCGTTCGAGGCGAAATACCCAGAAGGCAACATCGACCAAAGCCGTATTTTCAACGTCATCGGCATGCTGGGTCAGGCGATTACCGAAGCAGGTACATCGACAGACGTCGTTGCCATCGGCACCAAGCTTGAAGGTATGGAATACGACAGCATGTGGGGTGGCAAATTGTTCATGCGCCCACAGGATCACCAGTTGATCCAAGACATGCATGTTGCGGTACACACCGATGAAAACCTTGATTTTGACTATGACAACTCCGGCTTTGGTGTTGTGACTGAAACAACAATCGAGATGGCGTCGATGGACAGCCCAACCACCTGCGAGATGAAGCGCCCATAAGCGTCTAATCTCTGGCCCGTCTGCCTTTTGGTGGACGGGCCAATTCTTTTTTGCCACCACTCACCTGGAGGGGCCTCATGGACCTCATTCTCGTCAATCTGATCGACGGGCTGGTTACTGGACTGCTATTGTTTATGCTGTCCGCCGGTCTGACCCTAATTTTCTCGATGATGGGTGTTTTGAACTTTGCCCACGCCAGCTTTTATATGCTTGGCGCTTATTTTGCCTATCAGATCAGTATTGCCCTGGGGTTCTGGATGGGCTTGTTGATCGCGCCGATTCTGGTCGGTGTGTTGGGTGCGGGGGTCGAACGGTACGGCCTGCGTCGCGTCCACCAGTATGGTCACGTGCCTGAACTGATCTTTACCTTTGGTCTGGCGCTGCTGATCGAAGAAATGGTGCAGTTCATCTGGGGCAAGAACCAGATGGCTTATTCCGTGCCAGAGGTGCTGAACTTCACCGCCTTTGCAATCTCGGGCAACTCAATCCCCGCGTACAAAATCTTCATGATCTTCATCTCGATCGGTATCTTTATCGGGCTGCTTTATGTCCTGACCAAGACCCGCGTCGGCATGATTATTCAGGCCGCTCTCAGCTATCCCCGCACGGTCGAGGCATTGGGCCATAACGTGCCGTTGATCTTTATGGGTGTGTTTGGCGTCGGCACCGCGCTTGCCGGATTGGCCGGCGTTATCGCTGGTCCTGTGCTTGGCACGTTCCCGGGCATGGCCTTTGTGCTTGGCTCTATTGTGTTTGTGACAATCGTAATCGGGGGGCTTGGGTCCCTTTGGGGGGCGCTGGTCGCGTCCTTGCTGATCGGTTGGATCACCACATTCGCCAAATCCTATAACATCGAGATGGAAGGCATCCTTAATGCCATAGGGATCTCAACACCCGAGGACCTGAGCGAAAGCGTCTTCCGGGATTTCTGGAGCCTTACGAGCCCGCAGATCGCCGACATCTTGCCCTATATCCTGATGGTGCTGATCCTTATCTTCCGCCCAGCAGGTCTTTTCGGAAAGCGCCAGTCATGACAGTATCAGATCCAAAACACGACATCCCAGAAGGCGCGCGCGAGAAAGATCAGATTACCACTGATCCTTCGCAGGCATCCCAAAGAATGCGCGCAGGTTCCATGACGATGACGCTGGCACCTTGGTTGATCGCAATCGTTGTCCTCGTGTTCTTGCCGATGGTGTTTACCAACAACTCGGCGCTGACGATTATGAACCAGATGTCGATTACCATCGTGTTCGCGCTGGCCTATAACATGCTGTTGGGACAGGGGGGCATGTTGTCCTTTGGTCACGCGGTCTATGCCGGTGTGGGCGGGTTTGCCTGTATGCACATCATGAACATGTCGGATTTCTTTGAAAGCATGCCATTGGTCATCCTGCCTATCTTTGGCGGCTTGTTTGGTATGGGCCTTGCGATGATCGTCGGTTCCTTTTCCACGCGCTCCGCCGGTACGGTATTTGCCATGATCTCGCTTGGGGTCGGTGAATTGATCGCGGCCTGTTCGGTGATCATCGTTGCCTTCTTCGGCGGCGAAGAAGGCATCAGCGGCGACCGTACCTATGCGCAACCGTTCTTTGGCGTCGAATTCTTGCAACAGATCGAAGTGTATTACCTGACCATCGCGTGGTTGGTGATTTCCGCAGCACTTATGTATCTTTGGAGCCGCACCCCAGTTGGCCGCATGGCAAACGCCGTGCGCGACAACCCGGAGCGCGCTGAATTCCTTGGCTACTCCTCACGGTGGGTCCGGTATTACAGCTTTATCGCATCGGGTTTTTTCTGCGGCATCGCCGGCGGGCTTTTCGCCATCAACTATGAAATCCTGACCGAAGAGAACCTGAACACCACGTCATCGGGCGTGATACTTCTGGTGACCTTTCTGGGTGGGGTTGGCTTCTTCTTTGGGCCGATCATTGGCGCGATTGCCTTTACGCTGCTGCAAACGGTTCTTAGTCTGTCGACTGAACTTTGGGCCTTTTACGCAGGTGTCCTGTTCGTCGCCACGGTGATGTTCTTTCCGGGTGGTCTGGCGGGGCTTTTGATGATGCACGTGCCAGTGTTCAAACTGGGCAAGGCGCGCACATTGTTCATACCTTACCTCAAGACGCTTTTACCCGGGGCAATCGGATTGCTTGGCTTGGCGGCTTTGGTCGAAATGACGTTCCACTTTCGTCATGCGGCGACGGGGGATGATGAAATGACGATCTTCTGGACGACGTTCAACAGCCATGAGGTCTTGCCTTGGGTGATTGCAATTGCGGTCACGGCGATCGGCCTTGGCATCACCAAAGCCACCGCTCCGGCGCTTAGAGACGCCTGGAACGAAGCTAACACAGCAGGAGGCGCATCATGAGCACACCAGCCCTTGAACTGACTGGCCTCAAGAAAAGCTTTGGCAAAGCCGAGATTATTCGCGGCATTGACCTGAGCATCGGCAAGGCCGAACGCCACGCGATCATCGGCCCCAACGGGGCGGGTAAATCGACACTGTTCAACCTGATCACTGCACGGTTCGCGCCAACGGCAGGCACGGTCAAGCTGCATGGCGAAAATCTGGCAGGGCTTGAGCCGTTCCAGATCAACCGCAAAGGTCTAAGCCGGTCGTTCCAGATCACCAACATCTTTCCGGCTATGACCGTGTTTGAAAACGTCCGCTGTGCGTTGCTATGGTCGCAGGGCTACAAGTACAGCTTTTGGCATCTGGTGAACCAGAAGCGTGATCTGACCGAAGGGGCCGAGGCTATTTTGGACCAGATCAACCTGCTGGAACGGCGCAATCTGCCCGCTGGCACGTTGTCTTATGCGGAACAGCGGGCGCTTGAAATCGGGATCACCATTGCCGGCGGTGCGGATGTCATCATGCTTGATGAACCGACTGCAGGCATGAGCAACACCGAGACCGATTACATCACCGATCTGATCCTCAAGGTGACGGCCGGCAAAACGCTGATCATGGTTGAACATGACATGGGCGTGGTCTTTGGTCTGGCTGACCGCATTTCAGTGCTGGTCTACGGCGAAATCATCGCTACAGGAAAACCCGCAGACGTGCGCGCCGACGCCCGCGTTCAAGAAGCCTACCTGGGCGCCGCATTGGAGGCAGAACACTAATGATGCTCGAAGTCACCGATATGCATGCCTATTATGGCAAATCCCACATCCTGCAAGGTGTGAACCTGAACGTAAAAGAGGGCGAGATTGTCGCCCTTTTGGGCCGCAACGGGGTGGGGCGATCCACCACCTGCAAGGCCATCATGGGCGAGGTCGAACCACACGGGTCCGTCAAATTCCAAGGTCAGGAAATCGCTGGTAAAAAGGCGTTTCAGATTGCCAACATGGGCATCGGTTATGTGCCCGAAAACCGCGATATCTTTCCTGGTCTGACCACGCGGCAAAACCTGACACTGGGCCTGAAGCCGGGCCAAAAGGATGGCGCAGGCCGCTGGTCCATGCAGGCCATGTTCGAGATGTTCGAAAACCTTGACCGTCGCGCTGACGTCGAAGCATCGGTTCTATCGGGCGGCGAACAGCAGATGCTGACCATGTGCCGTACGCTGATGGGCGACCCTGATCTGGTGATGATCGATGAGCCAACCGAGGGGCTTTCCCCGCAGATGGTTCAAAAGGTCGCCGAGGTGCTGAAAGAAATCGCAAACCGCGGGATTTCAACATTGCTGGTCGAACAAAAGCTGTCCATCGCGATGGATATTGCGGATCGTGTTTATGTCATGGGTCACGGGCAGGTGGTGTTCGAAGGCACGCCAGCCGACCTGAAGGCACGTGAGGATGTACGCAAGGAATGGCTTGAAGTCTGATCTTCGGATTACTTTTGCCGGATAGAAAAACGTCGCTTCTGGCGGCCTCATCCTCCTGAGGCCGCTGTTGCGTCTTAGGAGGATTTTTTATGGGTTTCGATAGCAATCGTTTGGGCCGTATTGGCGACTGGATGCAAAGCTATGTGGACCGCAACCGCTTTGCCGGCTGTTCGGTTCTGGTGGCGCAAGCGGGCCGCGAAGTGTATTTCAACGCCGTTGGCCAGCGTGACATTGAGACAGGCGAACCGTTCGCGCGCGACACGATTGCGCGCATCTATTCGATGACCAAACCGATCACGTCGGTCGCAATCATGATGCTGGCCGAACGCGGGCTATTTCACCTTGATGCGCCGGTGTCCGATTTCATTCCGGCCTTTGCTAAGATGGAATGCCTGATCCCCGGTGCGACCAGTATTGATCAGACTGAACCCTGCCCGACACCGACGCTGCACCACTTGCTGACCCACACATCGGGCCTAAGCTATCCGTTCAACCCCGGTGTTTTGGCCAAAGCGATGGATGAACACGACATCCTGTTCCGCGCCGATCAGGGATCGTTGGCCGAAATGACAGACCGTGCTGCCGCGCTGCCACTGGCGTTTCAGCCTGGCAGCCGCTGGGAATATTCGGTTAGCATCGACGTGCTAGGCCGCGTCGTCGAAGTCGTTTCCGGCAAGACGCTTGAGCAGTTCTTTGTCGATGAAATCCTTGGGCCATTGGGCATGAACGAGACGCGGTTTTCAGTACCTCAAGGCGCACAGGATCGGTTTGCAGCGCTCTATACCCCGCTTGCAGGCAGTGCTTATGCATTGAACGATGCCACACCGTCCGAACCCACACTGCGTTGCGTGGATCGCCCTGAAAAATCCCCGTTCCTAGAGGCGGAAATGCATTCGGGTGGCGGCGGGTTGGTGGGCACGATTGATGACTACCTCAAGTTCACTGAAATGCTGCGCACCGGCGGGGCGGGATTGCTTTCGCCTAAGACGCTGGATTTCATGATGCGCAACCACCTGCCCGGCGACATTGCATCGATGGGACCGGCCAGTTTTGCCGAACAACCGATGGAGGGGATGGGTTTCGGTCTTGGTGGTGCCGTGGTGATGAACCCCGGCCGCGTGCGTGTTCCGTCTAGTTTGGGTGATTTCAGTTGGGGCGGTATGGCCTCAACCTTCTTTTGGGTCGACCCTGTGCTGGATCTATCCGTCGTATTCTTTACACAGCTTGCCCCGTCCAGTTCCTATCCTGCACGGCCACAGCTCAAGGCGCTTATCCACGGAGCAATGACATGAACGATATCCTTTGGACCCCTTCGCCAGAGCGCTACGCCGCCTCTACCATGGCGGCGTTCGAGCGTTTCTTGCAGGAAAAACACGGCCTGACTTTCACGGATTACAATGCCATGTGGCGGTGGAGCGTGGACGATCTGAATGCCTTTTGGGGCGCGATCTGGGAATTTTTCGATGTACAGGCCAGCGTTCCCTGCACCAAAGTTTTGGCGAAACGTCAGATGCCGGGGGCAGAATGGTGTCCGGGTGCGATGTTGAACTTTACTGACCAGATCATGAAACATGTCGACAGCCAGCCGGACGGCGACGCGCTGATCGTGCAATCCGAAACCTTTGGCCGCAAGGTGCTGTCATGGTCAGACCTGCGCGCGCAAGTCGCCAGTGTTGCCGCACGCCTGCGTGGCATTGGTGTCGAACAGGGCGACCGCGTTGTCGCCGTTTTGCCCAACACCGAAACCGCGATGATCGCCTTTCTTGCGACCGCCAGCATCGGTGCGATCTGGTCGCTGTGCGCACCTGATATGGGCCATGTTGCGATCCTTGACCGGTTTAAACAGATCGAACCCAAAGTGTTGATTGCACAAGACGGCTATGTCCATGCTGGTAAAACCATTGACCGTCGCGAGATTCTGGCCGGGATCGAGGCAGAACTGTCCAGCCTCGTCCAATGCGTCACTGTTCCCTTTGTCGGCGATCTTCCAGCTGGGCACGTCGCGTGGGATGATTTGCTGCACGACAAGGTCGATTATACCTCGACCCAAGTGCCGTTCGATCATCCGCTGTGGATCGTTTATTCGTCTGGCACCACCGGCAACCCGAAACCCATTGTGCATGGGCATGGCGGCATCATTCTGGAATCCGCCAAGCAATCGCTGCACCATGATTTCAAACGGGGCGGGCGCTATTGCTGGCTGACTTCGTCCGGTTGGATCATGTGGAATTCGCAATTCACCGCCCTTGGCCAAGGTACCACGGTTGCCATGTTCGACGGCGCGCCAAACTATCCCGATATGGGCGTGATCTGGCGTTTTGTTGCGGATGAAAAGCTGGATTTCTTTGGCGCAGGTGCCGCGTTCTTTAGCGGCTGTATGAAGGCTGGCATCAAACCCCGAGAAGAAGTCGACCTAAGCGCACTGAGATCGCTCGGCTCGACAGGATCACCGCTAAGTTCTGACGCCTATGACTGGATTTATCGGGACGTGAAAGCAGACCTTTGGCTTGCGCCGATCTCGGGGGGGACAGACCTCGCCGGGGCGTTCGTGTTGGGTCACCCCGGCATGCCCGTTCGCGCGGGCGAAATGCAGTGCCGCGCGCTTGGCAACGCCGTGCGTGCCTTTGACGAAGACGGCAATGAACTGACCGGCATTGTCGGTGAATTGGTCTGCACTGAACCGCTGCCATCGATGCCGCTGTTTTTCTGGGGCGATGATGATGGCAGCCGCCTGCACGACAGTTATTTCGATACCTACCCCGGCATCTGGCGCCACGGTGACTGGATCGAGATTGACGAAGACGGCGGGTCGGTGATTTATGGCCGGTCGGACGCCACGATCAACCGCAAAGGGCTGCGCCTTGGTAGTGCCGAAATCTATCAAGCTGTTGAAGGCATTGATGATGTGATGGACAGCCTTGTCGTCGATCTTGAATTTCTGGGTCGCGAAAGCTTTATGCCGCTGTTTGTCGTGCCTGCCAAAGGTGTCGCTGTGGATGACGCGCTGAAAGACAAGATCAACGGAGCGATCCGCAAGAATGTATCCGCGCGCTTTATCCCGAACGAAATCATCGAAGTGGCGGAAATACCCCGCACGCTTTCGGGCAAAAAGCTTGAGGTTCCTGTGAAAAAGCTGTTGCTTGGTCAAGATCCGGCCAAGGTGGTCAACCGCGATTCAATGGCCAACCCCGACAGCTTTGATTTCTATATCGCCTACGCCGAAAAGCGGGCGACCCAAAAGGACTAATCCATGACAGACGCCGCCCACCAATTGCTTGAACTGCTCGACATTGAACAGCTTGAGGTCGATCTGTTTCGTGGCATCGGATCGGGCGGCGAAACGACGACGCGGATATTTGGCGGGCATGTCATCGCGCAGGCGTTGATGGCGGCCTATCGTACAGTGCCCGACCGGATCTGCCATTCGCTGCATGCCTATTTCATCCGCCCCGGTGATCCGTCTATTCCGGTGATCTATCAGGTTGATCGCGCGCGCGACGGCGGCAGTTTTACCACTCGCCGCGTGGTGGCGATCCAACACGGCAAACAGATTTTCAACCTGTCAGCGTCGTTCCATGTGCAGGAAGAGGGCTGGGATTATCAGCACAAGATGCCCGATGTCAAAGGCCCTGAACACTGGTTGGACCGTCCTGATCTGCGCGAGCCATATATTCAGAAAATCCCCGAAAAATACCGCGAAGATTTCCAGCGCGAACGCCCCATCGAAATCCGAGAAGTCGATCCGCGCGATCTATTTGAGCCTGAAAAAGCTTCTGATAAAAACTATCTTTGGTTCCGCATGGAAGCGGCCAAGGGGCAATCGCCTATCATGCAGCAATGTCTGCTGGCCTATGCGTCCGATATGAACCTTTTGGGATCGTCACTGCGCCCGCACGGGCTGACGTGGTTTCAGGGCAAGGTGATGACCGCCAGCCTTGACCACGCGATGTGGTTTCACGCACCGATCGATTTTTCCGATTGGCATCTGTACGAACTTGATGCGCCATTCACGGGCGGTGCACGCGGGTTTAACCGGGGATTGATCTACAATCAAAATGGCCAACTGGCGGCCAGCACAGCCCAAGAGGGCCTGATGCGGCCCTATAAAAAGAAAGAAACCTGATGACAAATACCGGTGGCCGCTATCCGGGGTGGCGTCCCGGTATTGAACTGCGTGACGACTGGCTGGGATTGGTGGTGGAACCCATCATCGACCCCGACCGCGAGATCGTAGATCCGCACCACCATCTGTGGCGGCATGGGACCGACGAAAACCCTGCGGTCTATGAAATGGATGCGCTTGGGCGTGATACGGGGTCAGGCCATAATGTCGTGCAAACGATGTTTATCGAATGCCGGTCCTATTGGGATTTGGATGCGGCGGCGCATCTTCAGTCCGTTGCTGAAACACGCGAAGTCACGCGGATGGCCGCGACCGCAGGTGACGGGCAGGCCAAGGTCGCGGGCATCATCGGCCAGACCGAATTGGTGCTGGACCCTGCTTTGTTGCACGAAGCATTGGATGCGCATGAAGAAGCAGGCCAAGGCCTGTTCAAGGGCATCCGCAATTCCGGTGCCCGTGACCCTGAACCTGGCAGCCTTGCCATTCCGGGACGCGGTGTGCCGAACCAGTATGGTGATCCTGACTTTAGACGCGGTGCAGCGATTTTGGGTGAACGCGGTCTGACGCTGGACAGTTGGCACTATCACCATCAGCATCAGGAATTCCTTGATCTCGCCCGTGCTGTTCCCGGCACAACGCTGATCCTTGACCACTTTGGCACCCCTTTGGGCGTTGGCCGGTTCGAGGGCAAGCGCGACGAGATTTTCAAGGCGTGGAAGGATCACATGGCCGAGCTGGCTGAATGCCCCAACGTGATGGCGAAGCTGGGCGGTCTGTGTATGCCGGACAACGGGTTTGGCTACATGCACCGCGAATTGCCGCCGTCTTCGGACGAGATCGTCGAGGTTCAGGGTAAGTGGTATGCGCATATGTTGGAAGTGTTTGGCGCGAACCGTTGCATGTTTGAAAGCAATTTCCCCGTGGACCGTACCGCGGTCAGCTATCCGGTGATTTGGAATGCGTTCAAGAAGATGTCAGCGGATTTGAGGGAAGCCGAGAAGACAGCGCTGTTTTCAGGCACTGCGCGGCGCGTCTATGATCTGCCGCCCGCGTGACGCGGACGGCAGCGTTTTAACTTACGCGAACTTGAAAAAGCACAGCTTGTTGCCGTCATGGTCAAGGACGTATGCCCCGTAAAAACGGTCAGGCACGCGCTGACCCGGAGGGCCGTCGCAGGTCGCCCCCAGTTCAATCGCGCGGGCATAGATTTCGTCAACTTCGGGCTTTGTCTCGGCCGTAAAGGCCACCATCACGCCGTTGCCTGGGGTGGGGGCCTCTTTGTTGTAAGGCTCGCACACTGCGATCATCGGCGTACCGCGACCTGTGCCGATCATGGCGATGCGTCCTGCATCCACCAGCACCTTGGCACCCTTGCTTTCGAACAGATCGCAATAGAACTTTTTGGCGCGCTCCATGTCGGCGGTGCCGACTGTCGTGTATCCGATCATGAGGGTGCTTTCTTTGGGTTGCGGATGTCACCAAATTGACGGTTCAGCTTGCGCATCCCGCCAATCCAACGATCATAGTTGTCGGTTTTCTTGCGCATATAGTCCAAGACCTGTGGGTGAGGAAGGACAAGGAACGTCTCGTTTCTGATCGTCTCAACGCAGGCGTCTGCCACTGGTTCAGGCTCTAACATGCCGTCCAGAGCCGCTACAGATTCCTCGTGACCACGGGTCATTTCGCTGCGCACCGCTTGCGGACAAAGCACGGAAACCTTGATGCCGTCATCGCCGTGGGTCATTGCCAGCCACTCAGCCAAGGCAACTGCCGCGTGTTTGGTCACGCCGTAAGGCGCACAACCGACTTGGTTCAGCAAGCCTGCCGCCGACGCGGTGTTCAGCAGATAGCCGCCCCCACGTGCGGTCATGCGCGGCACCAGATGACGCGCGGCCCAGACATGAGACATCACGTTGATATCCCAAATCCGCTGCCAGTCGTCATTGGACACGTCCATACCACCAGCGGTCAAAATGCCTGCGTTAGAACAGAACAAATCAATCGGACCGATATCGGCCTCGACCGCTTCGATCATATCCGCGATCTCTTGCTCAACACCGACATTGACGCCGAACGCCACACCGTCGATGCCGTCTGCCACTTCTTGCGCACCGTCTTTGTTCAGATCGACGCAGACGACTTTCTTGGCACCTTCCGCAGCGAAACGAATGGCCATCGCTTTGCCGATACCGCTCGCGGCACCTGTGACGACGACGATTTTATCTTTCAGTTCCATATCAGCCCCTTACGTCCACATGTTCGATCCGCCACAGACGGTCAGCGCCTGACCGGTCATGTAGCGGCTGGCATCAGAGGCCAGGAAAACGGCAAGGCCCGCGAAATCCTCGGGCTCACCCAGGCGGCGCAGCGGGATGTCGTTTTTGATGCGCTCTTCGACTTCGGGATTGTCCCACAGTTCGCGCGCAAATTCGGTGCGCACAAGGCCGGGGCAAATCGCATTAAAGCGGATGCCTTTGGGACCGAATTCAGCCGCAAGGTTGCGTACCAACCCGATCAACGCCAGTTTGGACATGCCATAGGTGCCCAGCATTACAGACGGTTTGAATGCCCCGATCGAGGATGTAAACGCCATCGAACCCGAACCCTTTTCGACCATGTCAGGGGCGACCATTTGTGCCAGCCACAGGTTAGACTGCACGTTGGCGTTCATGGTTTTTTGATAGGCATCGTCAGGGATTTCCGACGTTGGCCCGTAATAGGGGTTCACGCCTGCATTGCCGATCACGATGTCGATCTTGCCCGCAACTTCGTGGGTTTTATCAACCAGCGCTTGCAGCTGTTCTTTGTAGCCTACGTTGCAGGCCACGCCGAAGGCTTTGCCTTTGCCAAGCGCGTTGATCTCAGCCGCAGCAGCATCAAGCTGATCCTGCTTGCGCGCCGAAATCACCACCGTCGCCCCGTGTTCGGCAAGGGCCTTGGCCATCGCCAACCCCATGCCTTTGGAGGCACCGGTTAACAGCGCCACCTTTCCGGTTAGATCAAACAAAGTCATACGCCGCCCCGTGTCCGGCCTGTCGCGATTTCTTCGCGGGCGCGGGATGTGCGCAGGTTGGATTCTTTGTAATCCTTGACTTCGGCACGGGCGATAACGTGGTGGTGGACTTCATCGGGGCCATCCGCATAGCGCAATGTGCGCTGCGAGGTGTACATGCCGGACAGTGGGGACCACTGGGAAATACCGGTCGCGCCGTGAACCTGCATCGCTTGGTCGATGATGTTGCAGACTTTTTCTGGCACCATCGCTTTGATCATGCTGACCCAGATACGGGCCTCTTTGTTGCCCAATACGTCCATCGCCTTGGCAGCTTTGAGAACCATCAACCGCATTGCCTCAATCTCGATTTTGGCACGGGAAATGGTTTCCATGTTCTTGCCAAGGTCGATGATCTTTTTCCCAAAGGCTTCACGGCTTAGGCCACGTTCGATCATCAGATCCAACGCCTTTTCGGCAGCACCGATCGACCGCATGCAGTGGTGGATACGGCCAGGTCCAAGACGCACTTGCGAGATCTCAAAGCCGCGACCTTCGCCCCACAGCATGTTCGCCTCTGGTACGCGGACGTTTGTGAATTTGATGTGCATGTGACCGTGCGGCGCGTCGTCGTGACCAAAGACGTGCATTGGGCCGATGATTTCAACACCGGGGGTGTCGACAGGCACAAGGATCTGCGACTGCTGGCGGAAGGGCTCTGCGTTGGGCGATGTTTTCACCATTGTAATCATGATCTTACAACGTGGATCACCAGCACCAGAGATATAATATTTCTCGCCGTTGATTACCCATTCGCCGTTTTCCAGCACGGCCGAGGTCGAGATGTTTTTCGCATCCGAAGACGCCATGTCGGGTTCGGTCATCGCGAATGCCGACCGGATTTCACCTGCCAATAGCGGCTTGAGCCATGTGTCTTTCTGTTCTTGGGTGCCGATACGCTCCAACACTTCCATGTTGCCGGTGTCAGGCGCGGAACAGTTCAGCGATTCAGACGCCAGCGGGCTTTTGCCCAACTCGGCCGCGATATAAGCGTAATCAAGGTTCGACAGACCTTCGCCGGTTTCGGCGTTGGGCAAAAAGAAGTTCCACAACCCGCTTTCGCGCGCTTTCTTCTTGGCGGTTTCCAGCAGTTCAAGCTGGCCCGGCGCGTGCGACCAGCGGTCTGCGCGGCCTTCGCCAAGGCGGAAATATTCATCTGTGATCGGATCGACGTTTTCGCGGATGTGCTTGATGACGGCCGCCAAAAGCGGCTTGGCCTTCTCGGACATCTCAAGATTGTTCATTCCGGCCATTGCTTCGTTATGTGACATTCGGTGCCTCCCGGCTGTTAATTTCGGTTATTATTTGTTGACCCAATTGGGTTTGCGTTTCTCGACAAAGGCTTGAACGCCTTCTTTAAAATCTTCGGTTTTCGCCAGATCACCTTGGACAACACGGCTGTACTCAAGGCTTTCGGGCAGGCCTTCGGCCACGTTCATGCTGTTCAAAATGCGCTTGGTCGCTTTGACCGAGGATGGCGAGACAGAGCAAAGCTGCTCGGCCAGTTCCATCGCGCGTGGCATCAACTGATCGGCTGGCATCACTTCGTTGCAGCATCCCAGTTTCAGCGCTTCGGCAGCGTCGATGGTGCGGCCTGTCAGCATCAGTTCTTGCGCAGCAAGGCGCCCGATGTAGCGCGACAAACGCTGCACGCCCGACGCAGACGCAAAGAAGCCTACTTTGACTTCGGGCAGCGCGAATTTCGCTGTGTCAGCGGCCAGAATAATGTCGCAGGACAGTGCTGTTTCGAACCCGCCGCCCATCGCAAAACCGTTAACGGCTGCGATAATCGGCTTTTCCAGATCAAAGCGCGAGGACAGACCGGCAAAGCCAGTCGGAGCCAGCGTTTTCTTGGATCCACCCGACGCAGTGGCCTTGAGGTCATTACCTGCGGTAAACGCCTTGTCGCCTGCACCTGTCAGAACCGCGACCCACAGGTCTTGGTCCGCCGCAAAGGCATCCCAGCAATCGCTCATTTCTTGATGCATTTCGGCATGAACGGCGTTGTAGACTTCGGGCCGGTTCATGGTGACGATCAGGATATGACCTTTTTTCTCGGTCTTGATGAATTCATAGCTCATGTTTTCAGCCCTCCGGTATCGATCTCGGTGAATTTGCCGCCGTTTTTCGCAAGATCGCGCAGCAACTCTGCGGGTGCAAATGCGGGGTCTTCAGCGCCCAAGCGTTCCATCACGTCCAGCACGGCTTGCGCGCCGACCATGTCGCCATAGAACATCGGTCCGCCCTTGTCGGCGGGCCAGCCATAGCCGTTCAGCCAGACCACATCGATGTCGGATGGACGTTGCGCTTTGTTTTCCTCAAGGATTTTGACGGCCTCGTTGATCATCGGATAAATGCAGATTTCAATGATTTCATCCGCAGACATCGACGAGGATTCAGCACCGGTGATGTCTTTGATCACGCCAGCGACCACGTCCGACGGGATCGGGCGGCGGGCTTCGTCATAGTCATAAAAACCGGCCTTGGTTTTCTGGCCTCGACGGTCCATTTCGCACAGCGCATCCCGGATCGGGTTGGTTGTCTTGGCCCCTTTGGACCAACCGATATCAAGACCGGCAAGGTCCGACATCTGGAACGGGCCCATCTTGAAGCCAAAGGTGTTTAACGCAGCGTCTACATCCCAGGGCATCAATCCTTTGTCCAAAAGCTTGTTAGCCTGAATTTGACGAGCGAACAAAATGCGATTGCCCACGAAACCGGGGCAAACGCCGACCAGCGCGGCGATCTTGTTGATCTTTTGCGCCAGATCCATTGACGTGGCGACGACATCATCTGCCGTGTGTTTTGCGCGTACGATTTCGAGCAATTTCATCACATTGGCAGGCGAAAAGAAGTGCAGCCCGATTACGTCTTCGGGACGTTTGGTCATCGCCGCGATTTCGTCAATGTCCAGCGCTGATGTGTTGGTTGCCAAAATCGCGCCTGGCTTCATCACGCGGTCAAGTTCGGTGAAAATCTTGCGCTTCAGCTCCATGTTTTCGAACACGGCTTCGATCACCAGATCACAATCAGCAAGCGCTGCGATTTCAAGCTGGCCGTTGAAACGGTCCATCCGCGCTTCGACTTCGTCTTGTGGAAAACGACCCTTGTCACTGCTACGTTGGTAGTTGCCGCGCACGACTTTCAACCCACGATCCAGCGCTTCTTGGGTGGTTTCAACGATGGTCACAGGGATGCCAGCTGTGGCAAAGTTCATTGCGATGCCGCCGCCCATGGTGCCGGCACCGATGATGCCAACTGATTTGATCTCGCGCAGGGCAGTCCCCGCCGGCAGGTCAGGAACCTCCCATGCCGCTTTGCCAGCAGCACCGATATAGGCACCAATTTCTTCGTCTGTGGGGTGGTTCATCTGTCTTCCTTTCAGCAAAGGCCCGGGGGGCCTAAAGTTCCAGACACGCGGCGCGGATCGCGCGGCGGTCAATTTTATCAGTAGCACCACGGGTCAAAGGCCCGTCTTGGCACCACAATTGTTGCGGTATTTTGAATTTGGCAAGGTGCCCGTCCAGATGGGTGGCCATGTCTGCGCTGGTCATCGTCTTGCCATCGCGCATTTGGATAGCGGCACCCACAACTTCGCCCAGCCGTTCGTCGGGCACCGAAAAGGCACAAGCCTCGATCACGTCGGGGTGCGTGTGCAGCGCCCCTTCGACATCTAGGCAGGCGATGTTTTCGCCGCCACGGATGATGATATTTTTCTTGCGATCCAGAATGGTAATGAACCCTTCTTCGTCGATCACGCCCAGATCACCGGTGCGTAGCCAGCCGTCTTGCAATGTCTCGGCGGTGGCTTCGGGTT
>Ga0209095_1000634_pt1 | contig 20729 bp, 20 predicted proteins | sample COGITO_mtgs_1104_3_FD_184795 | JGI IMG/M metagenome (GOLD analysis project Ga0209095, IMG submission 184795) | Pelagic marine microbial communities from North Sea - COGITO_mtgs_110404 (SPAdes) (version 2) | ecosystem: Environmental > Aquatic > Marine > Epipelagic ... | reverse complement strand
CATGCAAAAGCGTCGTATGCCTCTATTCGCGGCACCATTGTTAGCGATTGGGTATACGATGAGACTGGTTTTACGCTTAGTGTGTCCATTCCAGTGAACACTACATCAGTGGTTTATTTGCCAATGCTTGAGAGCACAGATATCGATCAGGTCAAAGAGAAAGCCGTGGCTGAAGGTGCTGTGATTTTGGAGCAAACCGATCAAGAAATGATTCTTGACGTGCCCTCTGGTCAATATATTTTTCGGGTGCCACGGAGCTAGATAATGGCCTCCTTCAGCCGATATCCTCGAAGGGCATAGAACAGAATATAACCGTAGCAAAGAAATCCGACAGAGAAGGAGATTTGAACTCCGAAACTATCGGCCAAGAGACCCTGGATTAAGGGCACAATAGCACCACCAACAATTGCCATTACAAGTAGACCTGAACCGCGACTGGTTTGTTTGCCCAATCCACTGATAGATAGAGTGAATATGTTGGGAAACATTACCGAATTGCATAAGCCAACTAGGAGTATGGCCCACATAGCCATATGTCCAGTAGTCATAATGGTGATTAAGACCAAGGTCAATGCCCCGATGGCTGCGATTGCGAGAAGCCGCTCGGCCTTTATCTTTTGCAAAAGAGCCGATCCAACAAAACGACCAACCATGGCGCCACCCCAGTAATAGGAAACATAATTACCTGCAATTTTCTCAGGCATGTTTGCGATGTCGGGCTCTCCAAAAAAGTTAACTAAGAAGCCACCGATCGAGACCTCAATCCCAACATACAGGAAAATGGCAATCACCCCGAACGTTAGTTGTTTGTGATTCCAAATGGATCCGGTTTCGATGCTGGAACTGGATTCAGCTTTTTGAATAGACGGTAGTGAAATACGCGAAAAGAACAGCGCCAAAAGAAAGAGGGAAACGGCGAGTCCGATATATGGGAGTTGCACAGCCTCCGCTGAATTGGCCAGTGATTCGCCGGGATCATGTAGAATCAGATAGGTGCCAAAAATTGGAGCAATTGTGTGTGCCAATGAATTGAAGCCCTGGGATAAGTTCAATCTACTCGAAGCTGTTCGTGGATCACCAACGGCTGCAACAAACGGATTCGCCGCAACCTGCAATATGGTGATGCCTGATGCAAGTATAAAGAGGGCGAAAAGGAACAGGGGATAGAAAACGATGACAGATGCGGGGTAAAACAGCAACGCACCAAATCCCATAACTACCAATCCGGTTACGATGCCTTTGGTATAGCCAAACTTGTCTATAATGAGACTTGCGGGCATCGACATGGCAAAGTAGGAACCGAAAAAGCAGAATTGAATAAGCATGGCCTCGGTGTAACTCAACTCAAAAACTGACTTCAAATGCGGAATCAGAATATCGTTTAACGATGTGATGAACCCCCACATAAAAAACAACATCACAAGCAGCATAAATGCTGACCTGAACGTGTTGGATTGCTTCTGTTCGTCTATCATACTTGTCTTTTGCTCTTATATAAAACTTGAAAATCGCTGACCGAGAAAGACTCGTATAGGAGATCCGTTTTATGGAGCACCTATCTATCTCAATGATAAATCTAGCGATGGCAAAATAGCTGTTTGATTCGTTAATTCTGTGGAGACAGATGCATTTCACAATTGTCAATTGTGATTTCTGCAAAAGTGCATGTCTGGTGGAAGGTTAAGGTTGGATTCGTTTCCGAATTCAGTTTTTTTTACTCAAATTCTAGAAATCGACCGTTAGGAGAAAATCAAAAGACTTACATTTCCAATCCCCTATTTCTAATCCTTGATAAAGACCCTAATCAACACGCTTCTGGATGCAATCGGTATGACCCGAGCAGTGCTCTACCGCATTTTCGTTTGCACATTCTTGGTCGGCCCCCAGCCCATGTTTAATGTGATGAGAGTTCGCGAAGGGCGCGTCGAGGACTTTAAGCGATTTCTGGTTGAAAGCGAACAGAGGAGTCTCAAATACAATACGCCGGTCTCCGTTGGCCCATACTTGGACTCCGACCTTAATACCTACCTCTACGTCACGCATTACGCTTCAACAAAGGCTTTCTTGCAGGTGATGATGTCTCTTACTTTTTCTGGTCTGGCTACGCTCAGAGCGAGCTGCACTGAAGCCACTTCGTGGACATATTGTAATCCAGAATCGTTTGAGGACTTAGGTCGGGACAACATAATTATGGTAGGCGTACAAGGTGATGTATCATCATTCCAATCCATGCTAAACACCATAGGGGTGCAGCCAACTGGGACAATCAAAAGCATAAAGAATGTGCGAAGTCATTCATTGGGGAATTCCTTCTATCCAGGTCAATAAAAAAGCCCCTTCATAAAGGCCATATCGGGTTGTTACACGCAGCGGATTCAATTTGTCCTCGAAATCCTTAAACTGCGTACCATCTGTGAGTGCGGTGATATCCTTAGAGTCATAGTTCAGTGCCACAACCAAGGCTGTCACAGCGCCGGCGGAGGTTCCTGCGACTCCTTTAATTCCTGGTAACAGATCATGCGATTCCAATTCTTCAATTGCTCCGGCATAGGCCATTCCAAGAACACCGCCGCCTTTAAATACTAAGTACTCAATTTCATTCCCAGTTTGGGTTTGTTCCGTCTGCGAAACCGTGGGAAGGGAGCGTGTTAAGAGCAGAGATACAAGGAGAAACGTAAGGAGTTTGCCGAAATGCATAATCGATAGGGGTCAGAGGGTTAGGGAAGGAGCCAGAGCAAGAAATATGGCTTTCAAATTCTGAAAGATATGCCTTAAACAAGGAGATTGCAAATGTGGCAAAGGGCTTTTGTGGATATCGCCTTTAATGTGATTGATCCAAAGGAGAATTGAGAAAAAATGGGTGATTTAAGCAATGAATTCAGATTGAATTCATTATGGTATTCGAACACCGATGACACACACATCGTCGATTTGTTCGTGGTTGCCCTGCCATGTTTCAAAGCCGGTATTGAGGGCTTCTTTTTGATGCGACATCGGTTTGGTGTGTATGTCGATTAGCATTTTCTTGAAGGCCGATGACTTTAATTTTTTTCCTTTCTCTCCGCCAAACTGATCTGCGTATCCATCAGAAAATAGGTATAGAATGTCGCCTTTTTCAAGCGCGATTGTATGCGTGTCGAAGCTTGTTCGATTGAAGTATTTGCCAATGGGTTGCTTGTTGGCTTTGGTCTCGAGGAGCTCACCATTTCTGATTATCCAAAGCGGATTGCTTGCTCCAGCATATTTGAGTTCCATGCCATTTAATGCGCAGAGCGCGATGTCCATGCCGTCCATTACATCTTCATCCGATTTTTCAAATTCCTGAATAACTAGATCTCTGGTCTGATCAAGAATTTCACCCGGTTCAGACAAACCAAATTCATTGACCGATCTGTTTAGTCCACTATTGCAAATTACGCTCACCATGGCTCCAGGCACACCATGTCCTGTGCAGTCTGCCGCAGCAAAATATGTAGTTGTGTCAGATTGAAACAGCCAATAGAAATCGCCGGCAACGATGTCTTTGGGTTTGTATAGAATAAAGGAGTCAGGAAGTGCCGTTTTTATGAGTGCGTCAGGTGGTAGTATAGCCGTTTGAATGCGCTTAGCATAATGAATGGAGTCTAGGAGTTCCGTGTTTTTTTCGTGTAACGATTCATGCGCAATTTCGAGGTCGTTGGCCTGCTGAATTATCAGTTGATTTTTAGAGAAAAGCTTACGGCCAGTGAGTTCCTGAAGATAAGACGCTAGAACCACAAACCCAATGGTTAAGACGGTTAGAAAGGAGTAGATCATTATGTGGATCCAATCTGTTTCCGCGTAAAAAAAGAGATAGAAAATAAACCCCACCATGTAAGTCAAAGGGCCAAAAAAGGTTTGAATTAAACTCAATCTCATTTGATACAAAGCGAATAACACATTAAAGACAATTGCTGGAAGCATAAAGTCCAGTCCATCCGGAATAAAGGTGGCGAGATATATTGTTAGGTTTCCAGAAAGGGTGTTGCTGAACGTAGATGCCACCCCAACATATTTCCCAATTATTTCCTTCTTGGTGAGGTATATAAAGGTTCCGTAGAACGGAAAAATGGTGCATGAAATCAATGTAACGAGCTGGTAACGCTCTTCCATTCCAACGGCGATCATTATCGCAATTACGCCCAGCCAAATTGGAAAGGATGGATATAGTCCTGTAATTAGGTTTTCAGCCTGGCGCTCGTCTGAGTAAGACTGATAGCTAGTCTCAAGCGCGCGATCGTGAAAACGAAGCGTGATTTGATTTAAGTCAAAGTTTTGTCCCAATGAATGATGGAGTGGATAGGGTTAAACGCCAAATTCAGAAGCCAAGGTAAGATATATTCGAATCAAAAATTTACTGGCCGTCAACACCCTTGTGGAAATACTACTTCATTGGAATTATCTGTGGATTGGATACAAAATGGTCTGTTAACCGCTTATTCAGCATGCTTTCTCATTCGATGGGAAGGATAAAGCTTGAGGGAAAACATGAACTTTAATGGATTTCACTTTATATCCGCTAGCGTCTGCTGGCTTTTAGCTTAAATTCTGTTGAAGTAGCTCTTATACTGCCAGACTCGAGGCAAGAACGATAGGAGCAAAACAGGGTAGAAAAATAAATCGAGTAAAACATTACCGGTGGAGTAGCTCATGTCATCTTCAACAATGGTATGCCCTTGATCTCGGTGCAAAACGTGCCTGTGTTTCCATTTTTTAAGCGGAAAAGGCAATTGCCGGCCTTCGTCAATGAAATAGTATTGGTGTTCCGACTTTCCATTTTCCGTTATTTCGCTGATCCATTCACCCGCAAGAGGCAACTTTAAGTGGACAATGTCACCCTTCTTTGACCCACCATAGGCAATCAATTCAGCACCAGGGGGCAATAGGTGATGAAATAGAGCTTCATCAAAATTGCTCTGCACAAAACGGATATCTCTAGCCACCTTCGACCTTAGTTTGATGTTCATCATGCCTAAAACTTTTGCTTAGTCATATTAGAGTGCTGCCTATAATTTCTTTCCAACGTTTTCAGCTACTTTTCGCCCTTGCATCATCGATGCATTGATGCTTCCGTTTGCTTGGAAGTCACCACAGGCGTATAATCCATCACGCAGGGTGTATTGGTTTTCAGGTGCTTGGTGCAACACGTTTTGTTGGTTTGGTAGGGCGTAATCTACCTTCTTCGTATGAAGATGTTCCCAATCCAAAGTGGCCTTGCCGAACCATGCTTGCAATTCTTTTTGAATGGCTTTGGGTAATTCCGACTCTTTTAAACCTGTATCACCAACTACTGAAATTGAAAGCAAATGTTCGCCATTTGGAGCATAGCCTTCAGCGACATTACTGATGGTGCAAATGTTATTAGCTAGTCTTTTTTCTGAAGTGTTAAGCGCAATCATGGGCTTTTTAATAGGATCATCTTTCACCACAAAATGCAGATGCGTAGTGCTCTGATATTTCGTGTTTATGGAAGCATATTCTTTCACCAAACCCGAAGCTTGTGTTGCTAGGATGATATGAGGAGCGCTAAATGTTGAGCCATCTTCAAGAATGACTTCCTGACCATCGATTTTATTGACTCTGGCGCTGGTGATGAGGCTTTCTTGCGGCAAAGCGGCTGCCAATTGTTTGGGTATTTCTTCCATTCCCAAGCTAGGAACAGCAGTGTCATTTTCGCTGAACATTTTAAACACATAGTCAAACATCCGTCTGCTGGTTTTTAGTTCGGTCTCTAAAAAAATCCCAGCGAAAAAAGGCTGGAAGAAATGTCGAATGATTGTTTGGCTAAAGCCATATTCATTCGCAAGCGTGTCTATGGTGGTGTTTTCCTTCTGCTCAAATATTTCCTCAATGCTCATGCTGGCCAATCTATTCTTGAGTCTCCAGGTTTTGAATTTATCAGATAGACTCCCTGCATTAGAGAGTAGAGTAGGAAACAAGCTGCTGAAATCTCTTAAGGGATCGCCCAGTTGATCTTTTGATCCGTCAGGATAGAGTAGGAGCGCACCCGGATTAAATGAACACAGATCAAGCTTATCATAATCGAGCCAGCGTTGGGCTTCGGGGTATGCTGTGAGTAGCACTTGGAAGCCATGATCGAGCCGAAAGCCATTTAAAACATCCGTTTTTACACGACCGCCAATTCTATCGCTCGCTTCAATCAGTTTAAAATCAATGCCTTGTGAATGGAGCTGGCGGGCTGCGGTAAGACCCGATAAACCTCCTCCAATAATGATTACGCTTGATTTCATTTGTTGTGGTAGATTGAGTTTTAAACCAACGAAGGGCTAAGAAAGTTTAAGGCAATGTTTTAGGTGGTGGAGACTTAGGGGTCTCGGCTATGAAGCGTCCGGCTTTCAATCCAATCATTTCATCGCCAAGATGAATTTGGTTTGAAAGATAATACGTGAATGTTTACCGTTCACCGAGCATGTTTGCTTAGCCTATGTTGGCGCACGTTTTTTCTTTCCTTTTCTTCTGTTTCTGTGTCTCTGGAAATTTCATTTTTTATCTCAAACACTCTGAAGTGGTCTAAACAAAAGTCAGGGTCTTTAAAGTCTTTTGCACTTGCTCCTTGACAGTGTGTATTGAATCCGCCAATTTCTAGGTATCCGTCATTATCTATGTCACCGAAAAGTTCCTTCGTTAGAGGTTCGGTTTGTCCAACAAGTTCAACCTTCTGTCCTATCCGTTTTAGTATGTAATAATAGTTCGGTTCTGGTCGATTGTTTGCCGTGATCAAATAGTATGAAGTCGAATCTATCATAAAGACGTATTCATGGTTGAGTTCAAAGCTTAGTCCTTCTAGTTCAAGAGTTTTTGATTCAATAGTTACTTGGCTACTGTCTTTTGACTTGACTTCAAAACGTTGATAGAGTCCAAGGTCATATGGGTCTGTCAAATTGGAAAAAATGAATTTCAAGTCACCAATTGAATGTTCAATCGAAGGTGGTGTTTGTTCCTTTGGTGGTTCAACTTCCTTGATTGCCTTATCAATTTTGTCCCAAGTTTCCTTGTCGGGCTTTTGTTGTTGTCCGCAATTGGTCAGAGTAAGCAGTATTAGTATTTGAAGTAAGGTCTTCATTTTAATGTGCGCCAACGTTACTGGCTATGGCTAGTACGGCATTTTGAAAACGTTTCCGCCCGCCAACTGGTGGGTGGTTATTGAAAGTACAAAATATTATTTTTTACTTTCAAACCAGCATTAGCTATAGCCGCTGTTGTGCACCGTATTTATTATTATTTCAAGTGATAAGTTGTCAATCTTTTATCGCCTGATTTTGAGAATAACCCTTTTTCAATTCCAGTTTTTAAGTCTCTACTGGCTGAAGCACTGCTTAATTGCTTGAAGACTTGCATATAGTCTTTTCTGGTAAATGAGTCCATCTTTAGAGAGCAGAAGTGTTGTAGTCTATTTTCCTGTGTCATATTCACAGATACAGAATTTCCAATTAATTCTGCTAGGGTGTCATTTACAACGGAAAGCATATATTCAATGAATTCAGTCGATTTTCCTGTTTTGTCACAGATGGAGAGTACTTTGTAATAGTCTTCTTGTGACTTTGATATTAATGTTTCAAAGGGTAAATATTGAAACACAGGATATTTTGACATTAATATTATTGTTTGCCATAATCGCCCCATTCTGCCGTTTCCGTCTGTAAAAGGATGGATAAATTCCATTTCGTAGTGGAAAACGCAACTTTTTATTAAAGTGATTTCCTCGTCATTTTTTAAGTAATCAAAAAGGTCTTTCATTAAATATTGGACATTTTCAGATGGAGGTGCCAAGTGCTCAATTTTAGAACCTTTTACAATACCCACTCCTTCTTTTCGAAATGCTCCTGGATTATCTATTAATCCTTCCATTAGTGTCTTGTGAGCTTTTAAAAAGGAGTTAATTGAATCAACTTTATAGTCAATTATCGACTCGTAAACTTTTATGGCATTTTGAACTTCTTTGATGTCTTTTGATGGGCCAATCACTCTTTTATTTTCGAGTATTGCGGTTATTTGCTGTTCTGTTAGAGTGTTGCCTTCAATCTGCAAAGAAGAGTGAATCGTTTTGATTTGATTTTGTTTTCGAAGGCTAGGGGAGGACTTTATTAAAAATGAAGCATTTACTTCTCCAATTTTCTCGGAGACACTAGTAATTAGTCCTAAAATCTTAGTATTAATTTCATAGGGAGGCTTCATGATAGTATCATTTGATAGTATCAAAGATAGGTTTTCTATGAAATTGGTCGGCTTTTTTATATGGTGTACAACATTGTTGTGTATAGTTAGTTGCGTGATTTAAGCACGAAAGTTAGCAAATAAAACACAAATAGAAAGTCCGCGAGTACTTTCGTAAATTGCCTAAAACCAAGCAATTAATTATACACGGTGTTATATGCAGGCTTTTTATTCTGTATTAAATCAGATATAGCATTCCAAAGTTCAATTCGTTTTTCTAATGATTGTTTAGCTACAGTTAGTGTTTCATTCCATTTTTGCTCATCATCTTTACATAATTCAGAAATCATCTCAAGAGATAGAGGACCGTGTTCGTCTCCGTCAAGTTCAATATGTCGTTCGAGATAGTAATTTATTTTGCTATATAATTTGTTTTCAGAATCTGAATTTTTAAGAATTTCGATAAACATATCTGGAATAACGTCTTCTCGCCCAAACGTAAATGCAGAAGCTACGAGGTGTGGCTTATTTGTTTCAATAATCGAAAATGTGAATTTAACAAAATCAGCTACTCTGTTATCGACATTAACTTGACTAAAACAATAGTCAACTGAATTTCCCAATTCAATAAGCTTAATAAAATCATTGATTTCATTCGTATTTCCATTTACTTGGAGCATAGCATCTAAATACATCTCAAAATGACTCTTTGGTTCTCCCAATTCATTAATGTCACTTTCCTCTCCGTGAACAATTTCATTTATAAATCTTGATAGTTTTGCGTTTTTTGGCGGTGTCCAAGGTGTTTGAACTTTAGTGATATTTATTTGAAGATTTTTTAAAAGAGACATAAAATCCCATACTGCAAATATGTGATTTTCCATAAAAATTTTCACGTCATTAATGTTACGTAAATTTTCATAAAGTTTATGATTTTTCAATTCATTTCTTAATTCAGAAATCTCATTTTCTATATACTCTATTTTATTCATTTTTTAATTTATCTATTAACTATAAGTGTTGTATGTTGCAAATTTAATGCTGTAAAATGAAAATGTATTTAATCATTAATAAATATAATAAATGATTAAATAGCTAAAAGTTTTAGTAATCAAGAAAAGTATTTAGCTCTCGGTTAGCTTGCATATAACGGTCTTGTGTATGAAACGTAGCGTATAAATAAACGCTAACTTTTCGGATTTAGCACGAGCCGAATTTTTTATTTGATACCTGAATTAGGTATTTCTTCTTTCCGTTCTATTTGTTGCTCTTGCGGTGACTCTTCGTTATGTTCACTTTGAGTACGTTGTCCTCTTTTGGCTCCTTCAGTGTCTTCTTTAATTGTTTTTTCTTGAGGAGCTTGTTGGTCATATTGTCTTGGATTTATTAAAATTGGCCGTTCTGGACGACCCTCACTATCCGTACCTGGCCGCGCATTACATTTAACAAAATCATTCGTATCGATTTGGTATTCGTGTGAAAGGAACGTGGCAACTTCATCCATTGAATCGAATGTTATTCCCGCGAACAGGTCAGCATAATAATTGATAGTAGATAAGGAAACCGAACCAACTAACCTTGGGTCATATTCATAGCCAAGAAAATTACTGTACTGAATAAAGCTTGACCGAAGAAAGGGGTTTGGTGTATTATTCGGTCCTTTTTCTGGGTAGTTTCCGTTGTTCAGCTTGCAGAAGAATATTCCCTTAGCGTCCATATAGTACTCTATAGCATGAGATCCAGCTTCTCCTATATACGCACCTGCACCAAAATCAACTTCTGTTCCCGCGCTACCGGGATTGATGAGAATTACTTCATCACAGTGTAAATGTTCAAACACCTTAAAAATTCGGGTAATCTGAACTCTGCTTTCAGTCCAGCAGTTGAACGGAGTAGTTTCAAAAAAATCTTGGGAAACTATAACTCCCTCAAATATGATTGGTGAACCCTTTAATATTCGATCAGCCTTTTCATAAGGAGTTTCATTTATTATTTAGGCTGACACAGAAGTTGAACAAACTGCCGCTAGCAGTGAAAATATGAAAAATAGTTTGGAAAATTTCATGAGTGATTGGTTTTGGTTTATGGTTGTGCGTTGGGATAAAACAAATGTGCCGCGCTGAAAGCGTGGCTCTTTTGTTTGTGTGCTGGGTTGTAGTCATTTCCTCGGTTTTGTAGTCTCTCAAAATTAGGGAGTTGTCTCTCCGTGACCAAGAGAAAATGTTGAATTGTACTGTTATTTTTCTTTTTTGCATTGGAGCTAACGGATTTGGCTAAGAAACGTACGAATATCGAGCAGAATTGTACTTGTGGAAACTGTACTTGTAATTTAGGAGAATCATCATCGGATAGTTTAAACGGAGTATGTTTTCTTAGCCCTTGTTGTGACACGTCTTTTTTTATTTTTTCAGCTTCAGCAAGTGTGTTTCATTCCCCAATTATGATGAGGAAGCGTAAAGGTGTTTCTTTATATAACTCTGAGCAGTAGTCACCTTTTCAGAGGCGTAAGTAAAAGCCTTATTTATGTTGTTCGTTGTACGTAGAGTCGTCTTTCATTTTAGATGTGTCACAACGTTTGTGCAAATTTGCGTTGTTGTAAGGTACGAAACAACTATGAAATTTGCATTTTGTTAGGGCTAGTTTTAAAACTTAAACTGATTCCCCCAGAACTTACCAGTAAGATTTAGCAACCGCCAGAGTAAGTCTATCGAAAATCCTTTCACCGAAACGTCTACGGTTGAGTTTGTAACAAAACTCATTTAGATAGTTTTGCAAGTACTTCCCTTTTATCTTGTGGAATATACCCAGTAAAGTGCGTTTAGCGTTGCTTATAGCAATATGTACCCATTGCAATGTTGTTTTGGTAGTGTTTGCATCCGATTTCTGTGTAATGTGCATCTCCACGTGCTTTGCAATGTCTACATAACTGGTGCTTTTATCTGAGAAGACGATGTTTTTCTGATTAAAGTTCTCTTTCACCAACTCAGTGAGAGTATCTGAGTTGTGGTCTTCAATAACCTTCATTTTGAAGTACCGGCACTGTCTCGAACGTACACCAGTTTCTATGTCTTCCAACGGGGTAGACTCTGCCATTACGGCCACCTGAGCCTGTCGTTGACTTCCCCTTCCTCGCTTGAGCTTCACATGTTTTGAAGTGGCCTTTTCAAAGTAACCTTCATCAAATTCCACTGCACCATCCAACTGGTAGAGGGCATCGCGCTTTCCCATCGCATGGCGAATTTTATGCATCAGACGCCATACTGTATCGTATTTTGGATGATCTAACTGACGTTGTAATTCCGATGCTGAGATACTCTTTTTACTGAAGGTCATAAAGGCCATGGCTAGATACCAGGTGCGCACGCTGACTTTCGAGCCTTCCATAATACTACCACTTTTCAATGTGGTGCGGAAGCCACATTCAATGCACTGCCATTGCCATTTGGCCCGAAGCCAATAATGGCGCTCACTCGAGCAGTGTTTACACTTAACACCTTCGGTTTCGCGCTGAGCACGAAAATGTTCTTTACAGCTTGTTTCTGTGGGAAATTGTTTGGTGAATTCTAAGATGTTCATCGGGCTTTCGTTTATTTAGAAGCACGAATCAACCATATCAGAATGTAATCTATTTACGTTGTGGTAATTTGCGGGGGAATCAGTAAACTTAATATTTAAAAAGAAGTTAGAGGTAAAAGGTAAGCCTAATAATGAATTGATTGATCCATCTGGAAAGTTAGCATATCTATACAAGCGGTAATTCTTAGCGCCCAATACATTAAGAATTGAGATGCCAGATTCAAACTTGACGTTTTTAATATTGAAGTGATAGTGAAAGGATGCATCCAATCGGTTATAAGAAATTTCTTTTTCGAAGTTATCAAAAGAATAATTAAATCCAGAGCCCCATACATTTGTTATTGAAAAAAAGAATGGTTTGAAATTAAGAGAAGCAGCTACTTTTAACTCATGACGCTGATCATGTATAGCAGGAAAGTACTTGCCTTGGTTAAATGCTTCAAAGCGCTCCTCTACTTTGCTCAAAGTATAAGAGCTCCACAATTGATGATTTTTAATTCGAATTTTCATAAATACATCTCCTCCAAAAGATCTAGAATTACCAACATCATCAAAGAAAGAAGAGTCCTTTTCATATCTTCTACTCAAATTTTTATTCGAGATGTAAAAGCCTTCAATGCCTAAATCAAGTTGCTCTGAGAGGTATGAAATTCCGAGAACATTGTGCATAGACGATAAAGATGGATAGCTTTTATCATCTAATACTTCCCAAAAGTTGTTTGAATTACCGAATTCATCTATAGTCATTATTTGCCCTACGTATTGCTTATAGATGCCCCAAGCAGAGTTGAAATTAACTCTTTCTGTTAATCTGAACTCAGCGTCAAAACGAGGTTGTATATAAAGTTGATTACTTTGAATTAGGTAGTCAGATTTCACGCCTACGGTAGATGTAAATTTTTTCCCTATTTGAAATTTGTCTTGAACAGATAAATAAACATAATCTAAAAATGAACTACTCTCATTTTTACTGAATACGTCAATCTCTGGATTGAATTGTGTTTGATTTCTTTGATGCCCCAATGATAAGCGAATACTTTGGTTTCTTTTGGTGGGAAAGATATGGTCTACTTTTGAGGCAATAGACAATACATTATTAGTCCAAAAATTGCTGTTTTGGAAGTCATTATTGCCAAGACTATCGTTTAAAAAAAATAAATTACTTATGCTATTGTCATAGAATGATTGCGACACCTGTACTTTAGATATTCCGCCTTTACTCCATTTATGATGGTAAGCTAAGCTGTTTCCGAATTGTATAGAAGAAATATCTGCCTTGTAATTTTTCTCTGAGAGTTTACTTGCGTCATAGAATTCGTCATAATTGTCTTTGCCATAAATGCTACTAAAATTTAGTATATCACCATTTTTAAAAGTGGTCGTAAACTTTAAGTTTAGGTCATGGTAATCGTAATCTGAACTAATTGATTCATCTAATTCATTCTTAGTTAGCACATTATTTAGGAGGTTTAAGTACGAGTAACGGCCCGATAGCTGAAGATTTGAGCTTTTATTAAAAAGGGGGATGTTGAGATAAGCATTTGCGACTTGTGAACTTAAATTCAATTGAGCTTCAGGGCTATCTCTATTTCCTTCTTTGCCCTCTATGAGCATGATGCCGCCCACTCGGTCGCCAAACTGAACATTGTACCCCGCTTTGAATACATTGATTTGTTTAACCATTGTTGGGTTCACTCTACCAATATTATCATTTAAACCTGAACTGTTGAATATAGTAATACCGTCAAAGAGGACTTGATTTTGACCTGGATAACTTCCCCACATACTGTATTCAGAACTTGATTCGCCCGAAGCTAGCACTCCAGGGTAAAGTCTAACGTAGTTGAATATGAGATTGTTTCCGTCTCCGGGAACCTTAGTTGTTGCGACATCATTAAAAACCATTTGGCCAGCCACTCTTCCTAGGCTATGATGTTCAATTTGGTTCATTTTAATAGGGTTCACAACAATGGTTTCAAGCTCAATTGTAGCAGGTTTCAATTGTATTTGAATGGTGTTTGATGTGTAGAGAATAGTATCCAATTTATAATAGCCTAAATGGCTAAAGAAACCATGCGTTTCTCTTTTGCTTAAATTAATACTGAATTCACCTTTTTCGTTGGAAATTGTTCGAATGTCTCCTAATAAAATACTGGTAAATGGAAGGGGCTCTAATGTTCCCGATTCAACTACTTTTCCTTGATACAAGTACCAATGAGTTTCAGGTTTTGTTGGTAATTTTGGATCAAGCTGTTTTGAACTAAAAACATAGACTTTGCCCAATAGTTCAACATCTAAGTCACATTTTGTTGCCAAGAATTCCATAGCTTTTGAAATGTTCTGAAACTCTTGCTTTACAGTAATCGGGCAGGTGGAAGATATTTTTGAACTGATAGAAACCTGTACCTGATATCTGACGTTGAGGTCGATCAGGACTTCATTAAGACTCTCTTCAGTATAATCCAATTCAATCGTTTGTGCATTTGCTTTTAATGCGACTATTAGAAACGAAATGACAATTAAATATTTGATGATGTTGTTATTGAATTACAAAAGAAAAATTACTTAATTTCTCGTAATCTAAATCAAACGTTAAACAAATCATTCCAAGCGCTTCTTCTGCTGTAATATTTCTATCGAACATACCTGTGTAATTCAAATCATAGATGTCGCTGTTCTTAACTTCAATATTCACGTCATATTGCCTTTCGAAATCATCAAAAACTTTATCTAAACCGGTGGAGTTGTATACGAATTTGCTGAGCTTCCAAGAAATCGCTTCATCTTCAGTAATAACAGACTTCACTAATTCATTGCTGTTTAGTAGTGTGTGTTCACCTGGTGATAGAATTTGAGTGCTATTGTCGTGGTTTACTTTCACTTTTCCGGTGCGACAGTAAACTGAATATTCATCATTTCTAGCGTAAATGTTAAAGCTAGTTCCTAAAACTTGGGTGCTCCCATTTGTTGAGTTCACTAGAAATTTACTTCCTTTTTTCACTTCGAAAAATGCTTCACCCTCCACTTCCAGTTCACGGTTGAAACTCCACCAATAAGGATGATAACTAACAGAAGTCTCCGCATTCAGTTGTATATGAGATCCGTCTGGCAAGAGGTGTTCGACAAATTCACCTTTTTGTGAAGAGATGTCAATACTATAAAACAGCATAAATGATAGCCCACCTATCCCGATTAATAAGATGGCTGCTGCAGCAACCTTCAGCCACTTCAGACGGAATACTTTAGTTTCCTTTTGCTGAGACTTTTCCTCAATTGACCTAGAAAGCTCCTTCCAAATATCTTCTTTTGGTTTATTGTGAGTAACTTTTAAATTATTAAAGAAAGCAAACTCATTTTCATCAGATATGTTTGAATTTTTATTCATGGTTTAGTTCTTTTCTCAGAAAAGCCAGTGCCAAGGACATTCGCTTTTCTATAGCTTTAACACTCAATTCTAGTCTTTCGGCTATTTCTTTATAACTCAATTGTTCTGTTCTATTCATTAGAAAAACTTCTCTTTGATTTTCTGGTAGTTCGGTTAAAACTCTTTCGTAGGCGCTCCTGAGCTCATTGAGTTCTAGTTCTTCAGAGGGCTGGCTTGATTCATCAACAAAATTAAAGGAGAGCTCCGTTTTTTGAATTTTTGAGCTTTTCAGATACCCTGAGATCCACAATTCGCGTGCGATCTTGTAAATCAGACCTTTAGTTTTATTGGGATGATATTCAAAATCTTTCTCCCAAAGTTTCATAAATGCATCTTGCGTAATGTCTGCAGCTAGGTCAGAATCACCGCATCTAAAGTAAATGTAGTTTCGAACATTATCGAACCAACTATCAAAGCAAATTTTGAATTCTGTTTTTGTCAACGGGAAAAATTTAAGTGGTGTCCTGAGGACACCACTTATTAAGTTCATTAATACCAATCACTAATTGTAAAAGTAGTTTCGTTTTTGTCACTATCAATTTTAGTTCCAATATCATCACAAGTTCCGTCTCCAAAATCAACCGTTGCCAACCAATCACCTGATTTTTTGTCAAAGTATTTAATGATACCTGCAACAATAAATTCGCAATCATCAGTTTTAACCAGAGGCTTAACAATTACTTTTTTAAACTTGTAATCCTTCCCTTCTTTTTTTAATTTGCATTCTTCTTTTGATCCATCTTCTTTTTCCCACTCACCTTTCTCTGAATCATATTTAGAAAAATCAAATTTCCCCAAAAGATTTCCGTCTTTTTCATACTCAATAACGCCTTCTGTATAAATTCCGTCTACTTCGTTCACCAGAGGTGTAGTCTCGGTCATTTGAAAACCAGATTCCGGCAATCTGATTGTTTGCGGCTCATTGGCAATTTCTGATTCTAAATTACTGTTAATTTGGTCTTTATTACAAGATATCATGCTCATTGAAAGCACTGCTGCTAATCCTAAAATTACTTTTTTCATTTGTTTTGTTTTAAAAGTTTATAATTGATTTCAATAGTATACCGCAGGATAAGTTCAGTACCCTACTTTATTTTTGAAATAATCTCGTGATTAGCCCTAACGATCTGTATATATTGCGTGCTTTGCATGCAATATAAACCTTGTTGGAGCTAGTTTATTTTTTCTTTCTTTTTAAATGTATAAACGATCTTTTCTGAAAGCTGCTCTTCATCTTCTTCCGCCACGCACCAATGTCTATATTCCAAAGAGTCTCCTTTTTCTATTATTTGTCCATAGCAAAAGATACCTGCATTTGCACCAAAATATGCCCCTACAACACCTGAACTTTTTAAGCTACTGCAAGGTTCTTCAATAGCTGGATCAACTAAATCACAAGGAGAAACATGAGAATTCAACGTATCCATTCTATACTCTTTCCCCTGATAGGTAAATTGTATTAAAGAGTAGTTGTCAAAATAGGGTTCATCCTTTTCGCTATTGATAATATTCCAATTAAATTCCTCTGAAATATGAGTGTTTTCAGATTTCAAATCAGAAGTTTGTGAATCAAGTGATGGGTTTTCTGAATTTGGCTTGGAATTTTCATTACAAGCCATCAAACCAATAATTGCTAGGAAGGGAATGATACGTTTTAAATTTACTCTCATGTTTTTTGAATTATCGCCAACGGTTTGGCTATGCGCAGTAAACCGCAGGGTATTGCGTATAGGTGTTGTTGGCGATAGTTGTTCTTTTTTTGTTTTTATTCGCTGATTTACAAAAATGATTTTAGCTTCGAGCTATGAAACCAAATGAAATAGCGCAGATTTTTTCAAAGTATTTAGAAGAAGGTACGACTGCGAAAGGAATAAAAGTTCAATCTTTTTTTAGCAGGCTTTCGCCTTCTCAAAAGCGATTAGTAGCAAAGAATATTTCAAAAGCGTATGCTACATTTTTGGAAGAAGAGAAAGCGAAGTCCGATCTAAGAAAAAAGAAAAAACAGGAGATTTCTGATCTTAAAAGAAAGGCCAAGGAGCTAGGTCTTGTCATTTCTGAAGCATAGGCTGCTTATTAAGTGACTTATTGACGTTCCTTTTTTCGATTATTATTGAATCTCGAATTATCGCCAACGGTCCGAATAAAACACGTTTCAATGTGTTTTATTTATTGTTGTAGCATGTGTTTTTATATTCTAACTCCAATTATACAAACATCATCAATTTGCTCAATAGAACCTCTCCATCGTTCAAACTCATCGTTTAGTAGTTCTCTTTGTTTTTCCATTGGATGATTTTGAATATCTAGTAATAGTTTTTTCAAATTACCAGTTTTAAACTTCTTACCTTTTTCTCCTCCAAATTGGTCAGGATAACCATCTGAAAAGATGTAGAGACTATCTCCTTTAATTAAATCCATCTCGTGAGTTGTGAAGGGTTTTTCGAATTCGAATTTACCAATAGGTTGTTTATCTGCTTTAATCTCTATGATTTCTTGATCCCTAATAATCCATAATGGATTATGTGCCCCTGAATAAGTTAATTTATTTCCTTCCAAACAACACAGAGCGATGTCCATTCCATCTTTAACTTCATCCTCAGATTTTTCAAATTCTTTTATTACTAACTCTTTGGTCTTATCTAAAATATCTCCAGGAGTATTCATTCCATATTCACGAACGGATCTGTTTAAAGCATTATTACAAACCACACTCACCATGGCTCCTGGCACACCATGACCTGTACAATCAGCGGCAGCAAAAAAAACTTTTCCATCAGAATGTTCCATCCAGTAAAAGTCTCCAGCAACAACATCTTTGGGTTTATAGAGAATAAAACTATCCTGTAAATACTCTTTTACGATTTTGTTTGGGGGAAGTATAGCCGATTGGATGCGTTTAGCATAATTTATTGAATCAGTAATTTCCTTATGCTGTTCTTCCAGTTTTGCCTGTGCCTCGATCTGAAAAGAAAACATTTTTTCAAATTTTTTATTCCACAATAAGAGAGCAGCTATAACTAATATGATTCCTGAAAATAATAGGTTAGTTGCTCCGGGCCAATGTTGTAATTTGAAAAGTACACTTAATAATAAAAAAACCAACCCTAACGAATCAAATATCATCAAACCGATGATTTGAAACATAGAATTGGTGAATTTCTTCCATTTTTCGTACCTGTTTTTAGCAATTACTGGTATCACAGCAAACGCCAGGTAAAATGAACCAAATACAGAAAGGACACCAGCAGCAGGTAGCCTTAAATACTTTAATAGAAATCCAATCAGGATAACCATTACAACTGAAACAAATGAAATATTGGTGAATTTTCTCCGTTTCCTAGCTGAGTTTTGAATTTGGTAAATGCTTATACCTCCCATCATTAGAATAAGAGAAGTTGCAAACAATAGGACTTCAGTATTAGACAATCCTTGCGCAGGTGAATTGATCCATGTTAAGATTAATGTTGTAACACCTGAAATGGATGTTAATATTCCTATAATTTTCTTTTTCTTCATTTCTATATGCTACAACGGCTCGTATATGAAGCGTAGCGACCGAATGGGAGCTATGATTTCATATACATTGTTCTCGGCTTTTTTAATTCTTTATTCGTACGATTTTTCCATTCGATTCATTCGTATTACTTCTTTCAATCAAAGCGATGATATCTCCACTTGGTAATTGTTTAATCGTCCTTACTCTTCCTTCGATATTTAGACTGAAAGTTTCATCAGTCGTCCGATTATACTTCATTAGTCTCCTATATGCCAATGAACCTAATAGAAAATAATTATTCCAATCGGTAATATTACTATTTTCCACTTTAAACAGGCAAGCTGGTGCAATAGCCTGACCGCCATCATCTGTTTGAACGGTCCAATAATGCTCTGGTAAAACGGTGAAAGTAGAAGCAGAGTCTTCTGAAATCATAGACACATCTTCTCCATCATAGTTGATGCCGTATGTAAAAAGTGGCCACCCGTAATTCTCTCCTTTTTCTATCACATTGAATTCATCTCCCCCTTTTGGCCCATGTTCCACCCCAAATAGAGTGTTGTTAGAAACGTCATAAAATAGACCCTGTACATCTCTATGACCATAGCTCCAAATTGATATAGGTGAAGTCAAACCGTTAAAAATTGGATTGTCCGAAGGTATGTTTCCATCTTCCATTAACCTATGCACTTTTCCCGCATCTTCATTCAAGTCTTGTGCTATCAAAATAGGATTTGTGTTAGTCGAAAGCGCAGAGCCACCAACGTTCAAGAAAAAATGAGTTTGGTCTTCCCATTCTATCCGCATACCGTTACCGTAATAATTCTCGTTTCTTGTTGTAAAAATGGTTTCAAAACTTGTGGCAGAGTTATTCTGTATTTTAAATCGAGACACCTTTGCAAAGCCATCCGCAGCCAAATACGATATATAAATCCACGAATTATTTGCAAAATCGGGATGAATACTTACGTCCATCAATCCACCATGAAGTATAGCTGGAATCCCTGGGTCACCAAAAGTCGCAACTGACGGCATTCCGACTATTTCAGTTAAAATATCATCTTGAAAATGGAACAGTTTGCCAATCCTGTCGGTGATAAAATATTCATCTTCTGAAACTATGGCTATTCCATAAGGGATTGAAAATCCATCTACAATAGTTTCGACCGAAAAAGCATCATTACTTATCGGGAAAGGTGATGATGGAATCGGGAAAGGTGATGATGGAACTATAATTTCATCGCCTTTTTCGCAGCTTGTCATTTGTCCAAGAATGAACACTACTATCATGGATAGTGCAAATTGTTTTAAAATTGTCTGTTTCATTTTTATTTTCTTTTAATTGCCGAGAACGTTTCGGCTATGACACGTTGTGTCCTGCCGTAACGAAATTAAATTTAAAACAATGAAGTGGAGGCAGGGCATTATGTGTTATAGCTTATGTTGTATGGAGTTTTTTTTTTCTTCTTTTCTAAAACGTAGTTTGAACTAAACATTCCATTTTCAATATACTCGGTCAAGCCCTTGAAAAATCTACGATTATGGATTTTATGCTCGTATAAGATCCCGTCATCTAGATGGTGAATCGGAGCGCTAAAGAGTCAAACAGCTGAAGTTCAAAACTTGACATTGTCAATTTTTTCCGGGAACATCATCCCAGACTTTGTTAAACGTCATTCGTTTTGAAAGCAAGTCTTTCCACGGAATCTCCGTCTAAAGTCTGAAAGTTCAATGCCCTTTTTAGGTCTTGAACTATTGACCTTTATCGCCCCTTTACCGATTCATTTCAAGGCTACCGAACAACGTTTACTTTCAAATTGCGCATCAACGGTTTGGCTATGCGAAGTATACCGCAGGGTATTGCGTATAGGTGTTGTTGGCGATAGTAGTTCTTTTTTTGTTTTTATTTGCTAATTTACAAAAATGATTTTAGCTTCGAGCTATGAAACCAAATGAAATAGCGCAGATTTTTTCAAAGTATTTAGAAGAAGGTACGACTGCGAAAGGAATAAAAGTTCAATCTTTTTTTAGCAGGCTTTC
>Ga0209095_1000630_pt1 | contig 20788 bp, 16 predicted proteins | sample COGITO_mtgs_1104_3_FD_184795 | JGI IMG/M metagenome (GOLD analysis project Ga0209095, IMG submission 184795) | Pelagic marine microbial communities from North Sea - COGITO_mtgs_110404 (SPAdes) (version 2) | ecosystem: Environmental > Aquatic > Marine > Epipelagic ... | reverse complement strand
CTGCACTGAAGAAACCAACAGAGGTGCCTGAACCTGCAGCGGACGCACCTAAAAAGGAAGTCTTAGCTTTGGCCGGAGAGTACATTACTTACGAAGTGAAGCCTGGTGATACCTTGTGGGGTATTGCGAATAAATTTCCTGGTGTGAGCGCTGAAAATATCAAGACTTGGAACAAAGTGGATGCCCTAATTAAAGCGGGTGAGCGCCTAGTGAAGCCTGGTGATACCTTGTGGGGTATTGCGAATAAATTTCCTGGTGTGAGCGCTGAAAATATCAAGACTTGGAACAAAGTGGATGCCCTAATTAAAGCGGGTGAGCGCCTTAAGATCAATACCCAAACCATCACCGACTATTCTCCCGATAAATACCCTAGCACCCTTTAGGGCATGAATAAACCGGCACATCTCTTTCTATTTCTTCTCGCGCTGGGTGGCATTATGTTGAGCTTAAGCTTTTTATCACCTAAAGAGAAGTGGCAAATAGGTCCGTTTGAGATGGGGTATTACAGCCCTGCTGAATTATTAGGAACGCTTTGGACAGCCAGTGATTCCTCTGGAATAGTGAATGTCGCTCCTGAAAATGAGGCTTTAGATCTACTCATACAAGAAGCAGATACGGCGATCGAACCATTGCTTTCGGGGGCGTCGAAGCTTTTGCCAGTGGAGAAGCAGGTCGTTCTTGATACTGCGATACAGTTGGTCGACATAAAGCTATTTGCTCCATTTTTCAAGGCATTAGACCGCCTTTCTAGCGATCCAAATTCACGCGTTCGCATACTTCATTTTGGAGATTCTCAACTCGAAGGTGACCGTATTACCATGCAGCTTCGAGATGCCTACCAGCGAAGCTACGGGGGGACCGGCTTTGGTTATGTGGCGCTTCAGCCGCTTGTTGCTCCCTCATCACTTGCTTTTAAAAATGAAGAAGGCCTGGTGAGGAAGACGGTTTTTGGGCGTCGCGATACCGCTTTTGCAGATATGAAATACGGACATTTAGGCTCTTTTACACTGGTGGAGCCCAAAGGAGCTTCGCCTTCGATAGTTCAGATTCTGGTGGCCGATTCTATTTTTTCTACCCGTATTTTTCCTGCGGGTGAGTGGACGCTGGCCTTAGAAGTTCCGACGGAGGACAAATTTTCGATGCGCATTACCTCAGATGCACTCGTCCGCGTCTTTGGAATAAGCTTTGAGAGCCCCTTTGGATTCCATGCGGATAACGTAGCGATGCGCGGTGCGTCGGGAATGATTTTTACAAAAATGAACGGTCCGCAATTCAAAGCGTCACTGGAACGTGAGGCGTATGATCTAATCATACTACAGTTTGGTGGTAACGCGGTACCGTATTTGAAGGATGAGGCGCATGCGGGTAGGTTTGCCCGCGCTTTGGCGCGTCAAGCGGACTATTTACAGCGCTTGTATCCTAATGCGGCCTACTTATTCATAGGACCCTCGGATATGGCGCGCAAGAATGGATTGGTCTTTGAGAGTTACCCATTATTAGAAGACTTGACCGACCAGTTGCGCAATGAATTACTTGCGCGCGGTATTGCGTTTTGGGATCTTTACGACGTGATGGGCGGTCCAGGATCCATGGTGGACTGGGTGGATGCAGAACCCGCTTTGGCAGTTCGCGATTACATTCATTTCACGCCGAAAGGTGCGAGCAAAGTAGGAAGCTCGCTTGTCAAAGCCTTAGCGGTACTCGAATCAGATTATAAAGCGGTGTTGGCTGCTGAGCGGCTGGAAGCACAGCGCGTGGCCGATTCTCTTGAATTCCATAAGCAAATGAACCAAGGCACTGGTGCCGCAACAATGCCTGCACAATGAAACAAACACTCGCCTTCTTTTTCCTTCTCATTGCGGCAAGTCTGAAAGGGCAGGAATCGCTAAGTACACTTGCGCTGAAATACCCCTTTTTAGATACCACCAAGCAGTCTATACAGTATTATGGATCGGATGACGCGTTGGAGGGATTCTTTAAAAAATTGGACCGTACTATTTTCGAACCGTACTATTTTCGAAGGGGAAGGGAAGGTTAACGTCGTGCATATGGGGGGGTCGCATGTTCAAGGCGGTACCCTGAGTCACACGATGCGTATGAATTTGGCCCAATTGGCCCCATCATTAAACGTAGAGCGAGGATTCTTTTTCCCACACCGATTAGCGAACACAAATATGCCTGGTAATATTTATGTGAAGAAAATAGGTACATGGGAGGGGTGTAGAAATTCCATTCCACGCAATAACTGTCCCTGGGGCTTTAGTGGGATCGATGCCATCACCCGCGATAGTAAAGCGGGTTTTGTTTTACAGAGCTTTAGTGGACCAGGTCAAGCCTATTCGTTTCAGGAGCTGCGTGTCTTTGAGCATTATTCAAGCAATACCATGGTGCCAGTATGCACACCGGCGCCCGACAGTACTTTCGTAGATACTATTGCTGGCGTACGCTCTTGGTTTTTTGATGAATTGATAGACTCTATTGCCGTTTCATTTGATGCACCTCAGGAAGCTGATGTCCAATACACCCTGCAAGGCATTCAGATGGTACGCCCTGAATCTGGCTTGATCTATCATGCCCTTGGGGTCAATGGTGCAGCGACCAAGAGTTTTTTACGTAGTGAGAATTTCATAGAGCAGGGTGCCTATGTGGCGCCGGACCTGGTCATTTTTGGATTAGGCATCAACGATGCATACAAACCGGATAGTGAATGGCATCCGGAGGAGTATAAAGCACGCTATGATACTCTTGTGGATTGGTTCCGCACGATCAATCCAGATTGTGCGTTCATTTTTATGACCAATAACGACAGCTATTACAAACGACGCACTCCAAATAAACACGCCTTAGATGTGGTTCAAGTAATGCAGCAGTTGAGCGAAGAGCACGACGCGGCTGTTTGGGACCTCTTCGGTGTGATGGGTGGTTTGAATAGTATTGCGCTTTGGGAGGAACAGGGCTTAGCAAAATCTGACAAAATTCACTTTACACGAGCGGGATATAGACTCAATTCGGATCTGCTTTTTTGGGCAATTTGGGAGGCCTATGAAGCGCACTTAAAGCAGATTGACCCATGATGGACCAGTGGAACATCATAGAGTGGCTGACCTACCAGCAAGACAGTCCGTTGCTTTTCACGCAGCGCTACTTTTGGGTATTCTTCGCTCTGGTGATGGGCGGCTATAGTGTAGTTTACAAACACACGGCCCGTCGTAACCTCTTTCTTTTCTTGGTTTCCCTGTTTTTCTATTACAAAACGAGCGGCTTTTACTTTATCATTTTACTCTTCTCTACGGCGGTAGATTTTGGCATTGGCTGGGCCATCTTTAAAAACAAGGTGCGCTGGCAACGTCAAGCGCTCGTTGCTTTGAGCGTCCTAGTCAACCTTTTCGTGCTAGGGTATTTTAAATATGCGTATTTCGTGGCCGATTTCCTGCACGATCTAACGGGTATCGAGGTAGAGGTGATCAACCAATTTGCGCTTTGGACCAACGAGGCGGTAGGAACGAATTTCGTGTTTGATCGAATCCTCTTGCCCGTTGGAATCTCATTCTTCACCTTCCAGACCATCTCCTACAGTGTTGATATTTATCGGGGCCATGTCAAACCGGTAAAGAAAATCTTGGACTTCGGCTTCTACGTCAGTTTTTTTCCGCAATTGGTCGCGGGGCCCATCGTTCGTGCGTCTGAATTTACGTCTGAATTTATCCCCCAGCTCTACCAACCTTACGCATTGTCTAAAGAACGTGCCGGTTTGGCGGTGTTCTGGATACTGAATGGACTGCTTAAAAAATTAGTGCTTGCCGACTACCTCGCAGTACAATTTATTGATCGCGTCTTCGACAACCCGCAGCTCTACAGTGGCTTTGAGACCCTAAGTGCACTCTTTGGGTACTCCATGCAGGTGTATGCCGATTTCTCCGGCTACACGGACGTCGCCATAGGCATCGCAATGCTTCTCGGCTTCACCTTGCCTGTAAACTTTAACAGTCCCTACAAGGCTTCTTCTGTGGCTGAATTTTGGCGTCGCTGGCACCTTTCGCTCTCCACATGGTTGCGCGATTACCTTTACATCCCATTGGGAGGAAACCGCACAGGTTCCATAGCGTCTTACCTCATTGTCTTTTTCTTTTTACTCATGATTGCTTTGGTCGTTGATCAACCGGTACTTTCTGTTTTGCTCGGTGTGCTTTTCGCTGGCGGCTATTTGCTTATGCGCTACAGCATTACAGCAGAGCGCTGGGTCAATACCAACATCAACCTAATGCTGACTATGGTCTTGGGTGGGCTTTGGCACGGCTCGTCGTGGAATTTTGTTACTTGGGGAACCCTAAACGGTATAGGTTTAGTCGTTTACAAGAACTGGAAGAAAATTTCACCTTGGGCGGACAAATCGCGCTGGTACAACAGGGCCATAGGCTTAGCAATCACTCTGATTTTTATCACCTTTACCCGGGCATGGTTCCGCTCGCCCACCTGGGATGGCGCCATCCAAATCCTCTCCAAAATCCCCAACGACTTTGGTTGGTCAACGGTAGGAGGTGTACTCGCAGGAAACTGGAAGTACTTCACCGTTCTCGTCTTGGGCTATCTCATTCATTGGATTCCAAGCGCTCACAAGGCCCGCCTGCGGCGGGCCGTCAGCACCGCGCCCACCTGGGCGCTGTTCGCGCTCGCGCTCGCCTCCACCATGGTCATTTATCAAATCTTGAGTGCTGAGGTTCAGCCGTTTATTTACTTTGCTTTTTAACGGCTTCGGCTTATCTTGAGGGAAAGCTACAAGCGCATGTTTAAAAGAGCAAAGGGTATAGGTTTACGGTTCATTGCGGCGCTTATTGCGCTATTGGTCTTGAGCTGTTCACAACCCGCTCCAACCGTCGCCCCGGTATTTACGACGCTCTTCGAAGCGGGCGAGGAATTCAGCTTTCGTGGTTTACACGCAGTACACGACAGCGTTGTAGTGGTTGGGGGTACCCAAGGCAGCATCTGCATTAGCCTGGACGCGGGAGTACATTGGAGTTTTATGCAAATTCCAGACGCAACAGAGAGCCAGTTCCGCAGCGTATGGGCACATGATCAATCCCGCTTCCTCGCCGTTAGCGCCGGTGCACCATCGTACATTTACTTTACCGAGGACCGCGGCGAACACTGGCTGCGTGTGTATTCAGATACCGCACAATCAACCTTCCTGGACGGCATCGCCTTTGCGAACGACACTTTAGGCTGGGTCTTTGGTGATCCGGTCGACGGACGTTTTAAGCTTTTGCAGACGATCGATGGCGGCCGGCATTGGGCGGAAATTTCCGGACCACCTTCCATAGACGGCGAGGCGGCATTTGCGGCAAGTGGTTCGTCTATTTTATACAGTGATTCAACCCTGAGTATAGTTACCGGCGGTACAGTTTCCCGCATTCATATGTCTACCAATTTTGGAGAAGATTGGACAGCGAAGTGGCTCGAATTGCCACAGGGACTACCGAGCCAAGGGGCCTTTGCGCACGATTGGTACAACGATGGGTACATCATTGTCGGCGGCGACTACCTGTTTGATACAGCAGCATTGGGGAATGCTATTCATTACGACCCTGAAAGTGCGTATCCCACCTTCGATGAAAAGCTAAGCGCCTTGCCGTATTGTTCAGATGTAGTGGGTGTAGGACAGAATGTTTATTTTACCGGAACTGCCGGTATGTATTATGCCGATTCATTGTTACATGAATTGGACACAAATGCCATGCACAGTCTCGCATATAGCGGAAAATATGTCTTTGCTTCCGGACCTGAAGGTCGGATTGGTCGTATTTTTCAGGGGACGAAGGCAGAATTAGAACAATTGAAAAGAGCAATCAACGCACGATGACAAAAGCTGGTATACCCCCCGTGACCTTTAAAAGAATTGCGACAGCCATGGGTTTTTCTCCTATGGCCAAGGCTAATCTCGCGGAAGTTCACCGCATCGCGAAGCGATGTGAAGCCCAGATGTATGTATTTCATATTGGGGAATGGAACGACCGTTGCGAAACGACCTATACCGGATTCCTATCAGAATTAGGTATTCCAAATTCTGACGTTGTTTTAGTTTGCAAGCAAGGAGATCCTAAAGAGGAATTGCGCAGCCTTTGCCAAGAAAACAGTATAGATTTATTAGCGCTCGGTGCGTTGGTACGTGAGAACATGTTCAAAGTATTTACCGTAAGTATTGCCCGCGATGTATGTCGAAAAGCGAAGGTCAGTTTACTGCTGTTGACCCACAGTAGACTCGAGGGTATGCCCTGTGAACGCATTGTAGTCAACGGTTTAGACCACCCGAAGACGCTGGATACTATACGCACCTCACTTTGGCTGGGGTCAAAATTGGGCAGTAAAGAGCTGTTTGTTGTTGATGAATTAAGTGAAAAATCGTTAATAAAACCGGACGACGATAAGAGCCAATTAAACAGCACGCGAAAACGGAAGCAAATCGAACGCGAACAGCACAGTCGTATCGAAGGACTGCTGCAAAACTGCCAAGTTCCAGTGAATCTGGAAATCAAAGAACAACACGTTTTTGGTAAGCGCGGCTACACCATTGCACATTATGCAAAAGCGAAACGTGCAGATCTTTTGGTCGTGAATTCGCCAGATACTAAACTGCGATTTCTGGACCGCATTTTTAAGCATGATTTAGAATACATCCTTGCGGATTTGCCTTCAGACGTGCTCATTGTTCACACCACTAAAGACACTTCATATGCATAAGCCGAGTAGTGGATTTAAAGGATTTAAAGAGAATTGGCAGGCCGATCTTAAGGCTGGGTTTGTCGTATCATTGGTCGCCTTGCCCATTTCGATCGCGCTGGCCTTAGCATCTGGTGCTCCTGCCATTGCAGGTCTTATGGCTGCAGTCGTGGGCGGCGTTGTTGTAGCACATTTAGGCGGTTCGTACGTAACCATTACAGGAGCGGGCAATGGACTTGCCGTAGTTACCCTCGCCGCAATCACAACCTTAGGCAACGGAGATATGCTCGCCGGTTATTACATGGCCCTAGGCGCTATCGTAGTCAGCGGAGTGTTGCTTTTCTTACTAGGGTCCGTCCGATTAGGTGTTTTAGCAGATCTTTTTCCTACCTCCGCCGTACAAGGAATGTTAGCGGCCATTGGTATTATCATTTTGGCCAAACAAAGCCATGTGATGATAGGTATTTTAGACCCTGAAAGTACCGCGCCTATTCCCTTATTGCTGGAATTTGTCAACTCTGTTGAAGCGCTGTTTGGTGCAGATGCAGGCACTTGGAAAACGGCGGGTATTGGATTATTCAGTTTACTATTGCTTTCTGTTTTTCCTAAGATTCGCGCTCAATGGGTGCATTCTGTCCCGGCGCCGCTATGGGTGGTTATCATTTCTGTGGCCGTACAAATGATTGGTACACGCCTAACCGGCGCGAGTTTCTTCCCTGAAAAATACCTCGTAAACATTCCTGCCGACTGGATGTCCGCATGGCGCATGCCTGATTTTTCAGGCATCACAAAAGGCCCTTTCTGGGGAGCGGCAGTATCATTGACCTTTATCGCAAGTATTGAGAGCTTACTGTCCATCAAAGGTATGGACCGATTAGACCCATATAAGCGCAGGTCCAACGTAAACAAGGATTTACGTGCGCTCGGTATCGCAACAGCCTTATCTGGATTGGTCGGGGGTTTAAGCGTCGTTACGGTGATTGCTCGGAGTTCCGTAAATGTCAGTAATGGAGCCAAGACCCGTTCGGCCAATTTCTTCCACGGTATCCTGATTTTGGTCTTTGTTTTATTCTTCCGTACGCTTTTAACGCAAATACCATTGCCTGCGCTCGCAGCCATCTTAGTGTTTACAGGCTATAAACTTTTGAATCCTTCCCAATTCAGTCGCATCGCACGCATAGGTTTAGAACAGCTATTCCTCTTTTTCTTTACGCTCTTTGCTACCCTGGTGTACGGCTTAATTATGGGCATCGTCTTAGGGATGCTTGCAACTTTCGTGGTCCAAGTGTTCATCACGGGTTCAGGTCTAGATATGTTGCGCTATTTCTACCGTCCCAATACCTTACTCTATGAGGAAGACGAGCAGAAGTTCATTTTGAACATCAATTACTTTGCGAACTTCCTGAATTACCCGAGGTTAAAAAGCAAGCTCGATAGTGTGCCAACTTCGGCGACACTCATTGCGGACTTTTCTAATACTCAGTTCGTAGATCACACGGTCATGGAACACCTCTCGAGTTACATTGAACTCTTTGAGCAAAAGGGCGGCAGTCTTGAACTTGTTGGATTGGAGGCATTTGCGCTCTCTTCTTCGCATCCTTTGGGCGTGCAATCGCGCTCGAATAGGACCAAACCCGGAATACAAAGAGCCAGAGGCACTTCACAAGCACATCAATTGAGTGCAAAACAAGAAAAACTGAGCGAATTTGCTGTTTTAAACCGATTGAAATATACAGCTTGGCCGCCGTCGAAATGGGACCAATTGGTAGAGCAATTCAACTACTTCAAATACCGCCGCATCGACTACACTACCAATCTACTGAGAGATTTAGAGCAAAATTTCTACGCTTTGGAGGTCAGCTCGCACAGTGGCGAGTTTATCATGAAAGACAGCCAGCATTTGGCTTGTATTATCATGGAGCCTCAGATCGCGAATTTGCCAGTATTTGTGCTGGATAGAGAGCGTATTTTCTCAAGGTTGGCACAATACGCTGGCGTTAAGGATGTTGAAATTGGCCATCCGAGCTTTGATGCAAAGTTCAAAATTAAAGGCCCTAAACCTGGGGCAATCAGGGCATTCTTTACGCGGGAATGCGTCGACTTTTTATTGGAGCATCCCGATTTCCATATGGAGAGTAACGGTAAATCAATACTGATATTCCATAAAGAACGGGTCGCAAGTGTGGCAGAGTTCAAATTGATGGTTAGTTTTGCACGCGAATGGGCTCAGCGAATGGCCATACAATCTACCACGGCTGAGGAAAAATAGTAAGTGTGCCACCGCCGTATGTTAGGGTTTAATTGACTAACTGACCCGCAAGGAACATGTACGGCAAAAGAACTGGCCCATTTCGTAGCTAAAGATTAAAGAACCTATCACGATGAATAACGAATTAAAATCTACCGCACTGACCCATGTTCATGAAGCCTTGGGAGCTAAAATGGTACCGTTTGCGGGGTACAACATGCCTGTGCAATACAATGGACTTAAATTAGAGCATGCTGCTGTCCGTGAGGCAGTGGGTATGTTCGATGTAAGTCATATGGGTGAATTTTTTGTCGAAGGGCCGCAGGCATTAGACTTTTTACAAATGGTAACGACGAATGACGTTAGCCGATTATTACCCGGAAAGATTCAATACAGCTGCATGCCCAATGCACAGGGCGGTATTGTCGACGATTTATTGGTGTACTGCTTCTCCGCGCAGCATTTCATGTTGGTTGTAAATGCATCAAACATGGAGAAAGACTGGAACCATCTTATGCATTACGCACCGCAGTTCGACGTAGAATTGCGCAATGAAAGCGACGACTATAGTTTGTTAGCCGTACAAGGCCCTAATGCCATCCCGCTATTGCAGACATTAACGGAGATTGATTTGGCCGATATTAAATACTACAGTTTTACCGTAGGAAGCATGGCTGGAATCAATGATGTGATTATTTCCGCCACAGGGTACACCGGTGCAGGAGGTTTCGAACTGTACGTGCCAAATGCAGTAGCCGAGACCCTTTGGAATGCCATCATGAAAGCAGGTAGCGCCTTTGGCTTATTACCTGCCGGACTAGGCGCTAGAGATACCCTTCGTTTAGAAATGGGCATGGCGCTCTATGGCAACGATATTGACGATACAACGAGCCCAATTGAAGCAGGACTCTCTTGGATTACTAAATTCACGAAGGACTTTGTCTCTTGTGAGCTCTTTCAAGCACAAAAAGAGGCAGGCGCTGAAAATAAGCTCGTAGGTTTCGAGATGATGGAACGTGGTATACCACGACACGATTATCCTATCGCAGACGAATCCGGTACGGTGATCGGACGCGTTACCTCCGGAACCAACAGTCCGTCAACAGGTAAAAATATTGGAATGGGTTATGTACCTACATCCTTGTCTAAAGAAGGTGCTACCTTTTACGTGATGATTCGTAATAAACCAATCAAAGCACAGGTAGTCAAGCTGCCGTTCTACAAGAAATAAAAGCTTTAGGGTAAATTAAAAGAGGGGCGCATCTCAGCGAGATGCGCCCCTCTTTTGTAAAAAAAAAAGTGGCGCTGCTTTCCATCAACGCCACTTTAACCCAAATACAAACAGAGTGAACGGAAAGATTATTTTACGCTTAATGCTGCTTTAATCGCTTTGCCAGCAGGATGGTGGCTGTAACGATCTAAATATTCAGCAACACTGTAGCTGTATTCTTTACAACGGTTATGATTTAAGCACTTTACCTCGCGGACCGTTCCAGCTTCAGCATCTAGAAAGACTTCGATAACGCTTTCAGGATTATTGATGGTGTAAAGGGCATGTTGCGTAGGTGTTGTGGTACTTAATTCAGTCATAGTTGTCTTTTGTTAAATTTAAACTAATAAATAGAGGTATTTATTAGACAGAACACAAAAATACAGTTGCGTAGGTGTTGTGGTACTTAATTCAGTCATAGTTGTCTTTTGTTAAATTTAAATTAATAAATAGAGGTATTTATTAGACAGAACACAAAAATACAATAATAAAACTAATTTTGAAACAATTCCGTAAACTATTGATGACGTTAACTGCATAAAAAAGGGTTAACGTGTCCGATTATCAAGTAATTTAGCTGAGCTAACAAACCCTAGTTACTCATTATGAAGATTGATAAACTCGATAAACAGATTCTAGAGTATTTAGTAAAGGATGCACGAAAACCCTTTACTGAAATAGCTAAGGATCTATTAGTTAGCCCAGGGACCATTCATGTTCGAGTGAAGAAGATGGAACAAATGGGCATCATTAAAAGCACTTCAATCAGTGTTGATTATGAAAAACTAGGCTTTGGTTTCATCGCTTACGTAGGTCTGTACACTTCTAGATCGTCTACCTCACCCAGGATTATTGAAGAATTAGGAAGCATTCCTGAAGTGACTGTGGCACATTTAGCCACTGGTAAGTACGGTATTTTCTGTAAAATTCGTTGCCGCGATGCGTCCCATGCGAAAGATGTGATTTTTAGAATCAACGATGTAGAGGGTGTAGAGAACACCGAAAGTATGATCAGCCTTGAGGAAAGTATAAATTCAAATACAGGGCTTCTTAAGCTCATTATAGAAGAAGGGCAATAAACCAAACTCTATCGCCAACCTATAAAAGAAGGGCCCGGTGCAAATGCACCGGGCCCTTCTTTATTTCACTTAGGTTTGATTGTGATTAGTAATATACAGGACGACGCACACCTGTAAAATGCTTTGCAAGACGCAGTACTTGTCTGCTGTAGCCGTATTCATTGTCGTACCATACATAGAGTACGGCAGATTTTCCATCGTCGGTGACTTGAGTGGCATTCACATCATAGATTGATGGACAAGGATTTCCAACAATATCAGAGGAGACCAATTCATTTGAGGTATTGTAATGAATTTGCTCCACCAAGGCGCCTGATAAAGCAGCTTTCTTAATGGTGTTGTGTAATGTATCTAGATCCGTAGGGCGCTCTAATTGTAAGTTAAGAATAGCCAATGAACCATTAGGTACAGGTACCCGAATAGCAGAAGAGGTGAGCTTTTCACCTAGGCCAGGGATGCATTTGTCAACGGCTTTGCCAGCTCCTGTCTCTGTGATCACCATATTCATTGCCGCAGCTCTACCACGACGGTATTTGCTGTGCATGTTATCTACGAGGTTTTGATCGTTCGTATAGGCATGAATGGTTTCAAGGTGACCGCGTTCAATGCCAAAGTGGTCATTTACGACCTTTAGCACTGGAGAAATTGCATTCGTGGTACAACTTGCCGCAGAGATAATGCGATCTTTTTTACCAATATTGTTTTGGTTTACACCATGAACAATGTTGGGCACGCCTTTACCCGGGGCAGTAAGCAAAACCTTATCAACGCCCTTTCCTTCTAGGTGTTTACTCAGGGCAGTATCGTCCCGGAAGGCACCTGAGTTGTCAATGAGTAAGGCTTTGCTGATGCCGTAGGCTGTGTAATCCGCTTTGGTGGGGTCCGGAGCAGGAATGAAATAAACGGGACGTCCGTTAATGATTAGGGCGAGGTTTTCTTCGTCAACCTTTATGGTGCCGGGAAAATCTCCGTGTACAGAGTCTATTTTTAAAAGCGACGCTCTTTTGTGCAAACTAGCTACATCGATGCTACGGACCGCTATGGCGCGCAGACGGAGCTGATGTCCGCTACCTTCTTGTACGATCAATTCCCGAGCCAATAATCGGCCAATGCGACCGAAGCCAAAGAGAATAACATCGCGGGGTTCTAGGGTAGTAGGCTTAAAGAAGCTTCCTAAGTGATCCATGATCCAATGGTCAGCCGTATCCTCTGTTTGTGACCATTCGTGCGTGATTCTTCCGATATCGAGCTTTGCATGCTCAATGGCCGTTCGCTTTAAAGCAAGCAGCATTTCGAGGCTATCCTCAACGCTAATGGGTTTTCCAACAAAATCCGTAGCGTATTGATGCAATTCCAATACTTGGCTTGCGCTCTTATCACGGAGCTGGTTACGGAACATGGTGATTTCAATACCTCTGTTGTAAAAGAGTTCGTGTACGCAGGCACTAACGTCCACGGCGAGGCGTTCGTTTTGGATACGAAGCCCCACTTTTTGAGTATACTCTTGTTGAGCAATCATGTGATAGTTTTTGGTGGTTCTAAGCACAAAGTTAGGGTAGGGCGTTAGAGTAGGAAAGGTTTATTTGTACTTGTTAATTCTCTGTAAAACAGTGTTTTAATTCGGTTATAAACAGTGTAAAATGTACACTTTTATGGGTGACCTTGGCGTAAAAAAAATCCCCCAGCTGCGAGAGCACGCAGTGGGGGAAGTAGAAGGAGTTTAAAAACAGGTTACCACTCAAAAGCATAATAATTGGCTTTGCCGTTTGGTTCAAATCCTTGAATAAGAACACCGTCGCCAGGATTGAATTGGCGTGCAAGCCGTTCAAAGCTTTCGACATTTTCTACATAGACGTTGTTGAGTTTTACGATAATGAAATTTTCGGATATGCCTGCATTTTCAAATCGGCCACCCAATATTTTTGAGACTCTTATACCGTAGCGCAGCCCTAAACGACTTTTATCTGCTCTGCTTAAATCTTCGACTTCAGCGCCAAAGCTTCGGAGCAGCTCTTCGTCTTTGGAGAGCATTTCTGTCGTACCAAGTTTATTTTTTAATACCACTTCGAACGTTTGGTTCTTCCCGGACCGGTTCACCAGCACCGTTAACTTTTCTCCAGGACGATGTTGTCCTAAAACTTCGGTAAGATCTGCACCTGTTGTAATGGCTTTGCCGTTTACATTGAAGATGACATCTCCTTTTTCTATACCGGCATCATCTGCTGAGCCGCCAGCAATGACATTGGCCACATAAACGCCCTTATTGAGCTTGAGGTTCAATTCTTCGCTCAAGGTTGCAGTGACTTCATTGTAGTTGATACCAATAAATGCGCGTTGGACGCGGCCGTACTCTTTTAAATCGTTGACCACCTTCATCATGAGATTGGCGGGTACCGCGAAGCTGTAGCCTTCAAAAGTGCCGCTGCGCGAGGAAATGGCTGTATTGATTCCTACCAGTTCACCTGCAGTATTGACTAATGCCCCTCCAGAATTACCTGGATTAACCGCAGCATCGGTTTGCAAGAAGCTTTCTATGGCACTTTGCTCGTCGATTATATTAATGTCACGGCCTTTGGCGGAAATGATGCCGGCAGTTACGGTGGAAGTAAGATTAAAGGGGTTGCCCACAGCGAGGACCCACTGTCCCAAACGAACCTCGTCAGAATTTGCCACAAATACTTTTGTCAATGCACTTCCCTCGATCTTTAATAGTGCAATTGCACTTCCCTCGATCTTTAATAGTGCAATATCTGTGGTAGGGTCTGTTCCAATCAATCGCGCTTCGTATTCATCATTATTAGAGGTAGTTACAATGATCTTCTTCGCGTCCTTAATGACATGGTTGTTCGTTACAATGTAACCATCTTCCGTTAGAATAACCCCTGAGCCCGATCCTTCCACTTCAAATTTTTGTGGGGTAGAGGGGCGTCCAAAGAACAGGTCATTGAATGGATTATAAAAATTCTGAACGCGTTCGGCGGTTGTCTTAACGTGCACTACTGCTTCAACGGTTCGTTCCGCTGCCGCTACAAAATCTGTAGGTGCCGCTGGCATTGGACGGTTTGAGGTCCAATTCACTTGGGCCGTACGTTGATTATTCTCCTCAATAATCACGGTTTTCCCCGTCCAGCCGAGACTTTTTGCACCTCCTAAGGCCACTAAACCGCCTAGAGCAGCGAAGAGTATGGGACGACTGACGGTATTCAAAATTGCTTTCATAAGGTTGATTCGTTAGATTCTAGTTTCCTTCGTACCTTCAAATTGTACACCAAATCAACGCACATACCTCATCGAAACGCATAACTTTAACGCCTTTTAACACCCTTAGGGATGGCTGACCAAGAATTTTACAAATACCACGGTGCTGGAAACGATTTCATTCTCATTGATAATCGCTCTGGTGCTCTTTCGTTGGATGCGACTACCATTGCACAGTGGTGTCACCGCCACTATGGTGTGGGTGCAGACGGCTTGATGTTGCTTGAAGCGCCAAGAGCGCGCAGCGACCATTTCTACATGCAGTACTTCAATTCCGACGGCAATGAAAGTACAATGTGCGGAAATGGTGGAAGATGTATTGCTAGGTTCGCTGTGGATTTAGGTATTGCCGCTGAGGGCACCTTGTATTTCCACGCCATCGATGGTCCACATTCTGCGGTCGTGTCAAAGACGACCGTAGCATTAAGCATGATAGATGCGCCTGCCGTGGTTGAACGGAACCAGGGGTTTTATATAGATACAGGTTCACCTCATCACGTCGAGAATAGAACATCGGGTGCAGATTTTGTAGCTACAGCGCGTCCTATTCGTCATGCATATGGCCCTGAGGGTGTGAATGTAAATTTCATTCAGGCATGCGAAGGGGAACTCTCAATCCGCACCTTTGAACGTGGGGTAGAGAACGAGACATTAGCCTGTGGCACTGGAGCAACCGCTGCAGCTATGGTTGCGGTCGCACAGGGCTGGGTTCCTTCAGCTCCAGTGACGATTTATGCGCAAGGCGGAATATTGACGGTAGATTTTAAAGGGCGTGGACCTTTCACGGATGTGGTACTCACCGGACCGGCCGTTCAAGTATTTAAAGGAAAATTACAGTTATGATTACCGTTAACGATTTGGGGTATTTACGTGCGCCAGAACCAGAAGATCTTCAGTGGTTGTATGGTGTAGAAAACGATGCTACGTTATGGTACCTTGGCATAAGTAAAGAGCCTTGGAGTAAGGCTGTTTTAGCCGACTATCTTGCGGCACAGCCCGGAAATTTACAGCGCGACGGTCAATTGCGCTTGCTCTTTGTCTACAACGGCGAAACTGCCGGTGCCGTTGATCTTTTTGATTACGATCCCGTCGCACGTAAGGCCGGTATTGGCATTGTACTTTCCCAAGCTTTTCGTGGCAAAGGACTGGGTAAAATGGTACTTAAGGCCTTTGAATCCTATTGCTTCAAAACGCTAGGGTTACACAGCGTGTACGCTCACGCCCCGGCAAATAATGAAGCTTCTATACAATTGTTCGAACAAAGCGGATACCGCACCGTTGGGACTTTAGAAGATTGGGTATGGTTGAACGGCGCCCATCATAATGCACAACTCTTTCAAAAATTAGTTTCATGAGAAAACTCATGGTTATTACCGTTGGCGTGGTCATTCCGGGTCTATTGCTTTTATTGGTTTGGAAAGGCTACAATGCTGTTTTCGAAGCAAATGTAAATCCTGAATTGGCTCCTTACGAATTATACGTTGCCCCGGGCACAACGCTGGAAACGGTCTATGAGGAGTGGTTTGAATCGGGCTTATTGCTGCAGCCGGAAGGATTTTATCTGATCGGCAAGAAGAAAGGGTTAGATACCTTGAAAACAGGACATTACTTCATTGAAGAGGGCATGAGCAGCAATGGAATTGTGAATATGTTGAAAGCGGGACTGCAAACGCCGGTGAAAGTAAGTTTCAACAGTGCGAAGGATCTTCATGATCTCGCGGACCAACTAAGTCCTCAGCTCCTCACCGATGCGGCGTCTCTATATGCGGCATTACAAGCACCGATGGAAGGATGGGAGGGCCCTTTAAAACAAGGTGCCTTTTTACCCGACACCTATGAGTTTTATTGGAATGCTAGTGCAGAGACTGTCGCTAATAAGCTCTATCAGAATACCATTTCTTTCTGGACACCTTCACGCATTAGGCAGGCGAAAGAATTGGGCTTAACACCAGGGGAGGTGAGTACATTAGCTTCCATCGTGATGAAAGAAAGCAGTAAAGCCGACGATCGTCCAAAAGTAGCACGCTTGTATTTGAACAGATTAGCTACAGGAATGAAGTTGCAAGCGGATCCCACCGTAATCTATGCCATACAACAAGAGAAGCCTGACGCAGTCGTCCAACGTGTTTTGCGCAAAGATTTAACCATCGACTCTCCATACAACACCTACAAAAATGTAGGCTTACCGCCCGGACCCATTTGTGTTCCTGAAAAGGCCGCACTTTTAGCCGTGTTAGAAGCGCCAGAGCACGATTATATCTTTATGTGTGCGGACCCCGATCAGCCGGGTTACCATGCTTTTGCGCGCAATTACGCAGGACACCTGGTCAATCAGCGTAAGTGGACGAATTGGCTCAACAGCCGCAAAATTTACCGCTAACAAAAAGGACCGCCTCTTGGCGGTCCTTTTTGTTAGTTCCATGCTTCTCCATCGGCTTTAGGTCGCGCTAGGTAATTCTACGTTTCTAAAAACGACGGTACCTTCAAAAACATCCAGTAAAATAACATCATCGGGTTTTACATCACCAGCAATAAGCGATCGTGAAAGTGCATTGAGGACTTCATTTTGTATCGCCCTTTTCACTGGCCTTGCCCCGTATTGCGGATCAAAACCAATTTTGCCAAGGTATTCCACTGCCTCGCGGGAGGCTTCAAGGGTAATGTTTTGTTCTGCAAGTCGCTCTTTCACGAGGTCCAATTGTAAATGCACAATACGATTCATTTCGGACCTATCAAGAGGACTAAAGACCGATACTTCATCTATTCTATTTAGGAATTCGGGTCTTACTACTTGCTGCAGCATCCCTAGGAGTTCAGGTTTTAATCGGTCCATTAAATCTCCATAGTGTGCCCCTTCCCACTGGTCCATGGCCTCATTAATGACGGCAGAACCTATGTTACTGGTCATGATGACCAGGGTATTTTTGAAATTCACTGTACGGCCTTTATTGTCTGTTAAACGACCGTCGTCAAGCATCTGAAGCAGTATGTTAAACATATCAGGATGTGCCTTCTCAATCTCATCCAGGAGTACGACGCTATAGGGCATGCGACGCACCGCTTCAGTAAGTTGACCGCCTTCGTCGTAGCCTACATATCCTGGAGGCGCACCAATGAGCCTGCTAACGCTGTGCTTCTCCTGGTATTCACTCATGTCGATTCGCGTCAATGCACCCTCATCATTGAATAAATACTGGGCCAATGCCTTCGCCAATTCCGTTTTGCCAACGCCGGTAGTCCCTAAGAATAAGAAGCTGCCAATGGGTTTATTGGGGTCTCCCAAGCCTGCGCGAGAGCGTCGTATGGCATCACTAACGCTTTTTATGGCAGCATTTTGACCAATCACACGTTTGTGCAGCTGCTCTTCCATGCGCAATAGTTTCATGCGTTCACTTTCTAGCATTTTCTGCACGGGTATACCCGTCCAACGACTCACAACTTCAGCAATATCCTCCGCAGTGACCTCTTCTTTGATCATGGTTCGTTCGCTACGTTCCATGGCTTCTTCAGCCGATTCCAATTCCTTTTCGGCATCTTGCATCAAACCGTAGCGAATCTCTGCCACCCGTCCGTAGTTCCCGGAGCGCTCTTCTTTTTCAGCTTCCAAGCGCAATTGTTCCAAGCGTTCCTTGATTTCTTGAATCCTTTCGGCTCTATTTTTTTCGCCTTCCCAAACGGCACTAAGCGCATCACGTTGCTCGTATAAATCACCTAATTCCGATTTAATAGCGGCCAATTTTTTTTTGTCATCCTCCCGTTTAATCCCTTCTTGTTCAATCTCAAGCTGAAGAATTTTTCGGTCTAGAATATCCAAGTCTTCCGGCTTCGAATTAATCTCCATTCGAATCTTCGCCGCTGCTTCGTCCATTAAATCAATGGCTTTGTCCGGTAAGAATCGGTCGCTGATGTAACGCGTGCTCAATTCAACGGCACTGATCACAGCCTCGTCCTTAATGCGAACCTTGTGGTGTGTCTCGTATTTTTCTTTGATCCCACGCAATATGCTAATGCTACTTTCTTGATCCGGTTCTTCGACGAGTACCTTTTGAAAACGCCGTTCCAGCGCTTTATCCTTTTCAAAATACTTTTGGAATTCATCTAGGGTGGTGGCGCCGATAGCACGAAGCTCCCCGCGCGCTAGCGCTGGCTTTAAAATATTTGCCGCATCCATAGCACCTTCGCCCTTACCTGCGCCAACGAGTGTATGAATTTCATCGATGAACAGTAAGATGTTACCGGCACTTTGGGTGACCTCTTTGATCACAGCTTTTAAACGTTCCTCAAATTCGCCCTTGTACTTCGCACCCGCAATGAGTGCGCCCATATCTAGGCTGTAGACCGTTTTATCCTTCAGGTTTTCCGGTGCATCGCCATTTAAAATGCGCTGCGCTAAACCTTCAGCAATAGCCGTTTTACCCACACCCGGTTCTCCAACGAGGATAGGGTTGTTCTTTGTCCTACGCGACAGAATTTGCAAGACGCGACGTATTTCATCACCTCGGCCAATGACAGGGTCCAATTTTCCTTCTTCAGCCATTTTATTGAGGTTCTTCGCGTATTTATCCAGGCTATTGTAAGTATTTTCAGCGCCAGAACTGCTTGCAGAACGTCCTCTTCGCAAACTTTCGACAGCAGTTTGCACCAATTTCTTATTAAAGCCGGCATCTTCGAGCATCTTTCCTGCATTTCCTTTGTCTTCAAGAAGTCCCAAAAGCAAATGTTCTGTGGCAACGTATTCGTCTTTCATGCCTTCTGCAACTTGCACCGCTTTTTGTAAAATAAACGCAGCGTCACGACCGATATAGGTTTCACCTAAGGTGGGCTGCGTTGGTAAACCGTGGTATGCTGCCTTCAATGCAGTTTTTAATCGATCTAAAGCTATTTCACCTTGCTGAGCTACATAGGGGAGGACACTATTGTCTTCTTCAAGCAGACTTAATAAAAGGTGTACTCCTTCAACTTGTGAATGTTTTTTATCCGTGGCCAAGAATTGGGCCTTGGCAATTACGCTTTGACTCTTCGTTGTAAATTTTTCGATATTCATAAGGCTTGGGTATTTCGTATACTACTTTTCAAAAGGCGTTCCAATGAGTGGTTTACCGTTTTGTAGTGACAATTCGTCTAGGATTACACTAATAACATGAAATATTGTCTCATAATCAGTGCTTTATGTGACAAACGGGCGGTAAAAAAAACACCCCCGCATTCTCGAAAGAAGTGCGAGGGTGAAAAAAAAGAGTTTATTCTAGTATTATTCTACAATCAATCGTTGAACATCCGTTCCTAAAGGTGTTACGGTCTCAACTAAATACATACCTGCAGCCCACGATGAAGTTTCAATGGTGAACGTCTGGATGCCCGAGGTTCCGTGCGCAGTACGTTGGTGAAGCACTTGACCCTGCGTGTTACGTACAGTAATAAATACGTCCGCATCACTCTGGAAGCTGATAGGCAACTGGGCAACACCTGAGGTAGGGTTTGGATGTATATTTCCTACGCCTATATTGTGTTCCAATTCTTCTTGACCAATGACGAATATTTTAGTGTCATCGCTGGTCTTGTAGAAACAGAAATCATCAATGGCCCAACCGGCTTTGTTAATGGTTTCATCTGATCCAAAGCGGAATCTAAAGATGGCGTTCCGGGCTGTATCCACGGCAAGGTTAAGTTTAGCTTGCTGCCACCCGTTGCTCAATCCAGTCCAGCCAGGTTTGAAAACATCTAGTGAGGTCACAAAACTGGTATTGAACCATGTGGCACCGTACAGATTAGTCCCCACGGTATGCCATGTAATACCTCCGTCAAAAGTTACATCTACTGTACCGCCGTCATGGTAAATCTCTGTAGAGAAGGCGTGCATGAACTCATAAGTATACGTCTGACCCGAATCTAGACGGAATACAGGCGTGTAAAGGGCAGAGGAATCACGTTTTTTGTAATTAGAGTCCAAATCGGTCATCCATGCATTAGATCCACTGTTCGCACTGACTAGAGGTGCAACTGCAGGCGTTCCTTTTTCCCATGCAGTAAGTCCGTCTTTCACGAATGCATTCAATGTCAGCCACGGCGTCAATGAAGGATCATCGAAGTCATTACAGTACGAGCTATCCACCGACATGACTATTTTATCCAATACAGTGATATCTGCACAAATTTGATCGTCACTTGGGTCATTATCAGGCTTGCTGTCTGGGCGTGATGTGCGAATACAGACATTAT
>Ga0209095_1000621_pt1 | contig 20978 bp, 22 predicted proteins | sample COGITO_mtgs_1104_3_FD_184795 | JGI IMG/M metagenome (GOLD analysis project Ga0209095, IMG submission 184795) | Pelagic marine microbial communities from North Sea - COGITO_mtgs_110404 (SPAdes) (version 2) | ecosystem: Environmental > Aquatic > Marine > Epipelagic ... | reverse complement strand
AGACCTTCCTTTTTAATGGGAGATAGAAAGGAAAAAAGAGTAGGCGAAAAAATAGGAATTTTTGTATTTAAACTATTATCACCTTTGCTTTTAGGACCTATAAAGAAAATGAGACCAATTCATTCAGAAACAGTTGCCAAAGCTATGATCAAAGCTGCAAATGAAAATTTAGAAAAAAATATTTTCGAGTCTAACGAAATCGCAGAACTATTTTAAACTAAACCTAATCTTACAACAGATTTAGCAGTTTCAGATATACAGCCTTTTGCAGGATTAAATTTTAATCCCAATAAATCTTCAGCATAACTCGTGTCAGTTTGCATTACAATTTCAAGGTCTGGAATCATTGTTTTAGCACTTGAATCTAAATAACTAAATAATTTAACCATAAAATTTGGTAGTTCTTTTTTAGGAAGTTTTTTTGCATACTCTGGCATTGCTTCAGCCATTATTTGAGATAACTCAATTAGTTTTTTTACTTCTTTGCCAACAATCAATCTCCTTCCACCAACTTTAGTATTTCCAATGCAGGCAACATGCGCTTTTGCTATATCTTTTACATCTGAAATTAAAACTCCCCACTTAGGTGCTGCTGGAAATTTGCCTTTTAGAAACTGCCTTACATATTCAATTGAAGTTCCTCCTTTTTTATCTAGTGCGTCACCAAAAACTCCTCCAGGACAGATAGTAGTAAACTTTTTCTTTAATCCCTTGCTCTCCATGAGTTCCCAAGCAAGTCTTTCCGCTTTTGTTTTTGATAAAAAGTAGTCTGTCACTCCCTTAGTCCAATTTTCATCTGTCCAATCATTTTCTCCAAATGTATAAGGGTTACTTCTGTTTGGTTTTCTAAACATCGCAACAATCGAAGAAGTCTTAATTATCTGTTCTACATTTGCATTCACACCAGCATTTATAACTCTCAAGGTCCCATCAACAGCAGGTGCTAATAAACTATCTCTATTATTTGAAACTTTGTAAGGGAATGGAGATGCTAGATGCATTATATATTTACAACCTTGAGCTGCTTCATTCCAACCATCATCTTTCAAAAGATCTAATTCAACAAATGATAAATTATCTATTGGAGCGTGCTTACTTATAGTTTCTTTTGTTTGTTCAATTAAAGTATTATTCCTAACTGTACCTAAAACTTCATAACCAGCATTTAATAATTCTATTGCAGTATGTTTTGCAATCCATCCACTTATTCCTGTTAGTAGTACTTTATCTGTCATTTTATTGTGCCTCTCTATTAATTGTTTTAGCTAGATCTGTTTTTTTTATCCATGATTTGGGAATTGAATTAACACCTTTTAAAGCGGCAAAATAAGCTCCAATGAAATTAACTCTAGAACAATTACAACCACCAGCCTTAATTGTTCTCAAAATTGCATTTTTATAATTTGTTGAATTAATAATTGAGTGTATTGAGCTATTAAAAGTCCCAGGATAGCTGCACGCCATTCCTAATTTTTTAACCACTTTTGCGTGAGGTTTTGATTTTAATTTTTTTACTTTCTTAATGTCGTCAACAACACTCTTAAAGTATGAAACTTTTTTAAACTTTTTTAAAAATTCATTTATGGGATCTTTCGCACCTTTTAGAGCTAAATCTATTAGGTGAAACTTAGCTAAAGCATACTTAAGGCTTATCTTAGAAACAGTAACAATTGAGATAATTTTTTTTAAACTATTAAAATCATAACCATATAAAAAATAGGGTAGAGCAGCACAGTAGCCATCAGACTCGTTTACTTTAGCACCACCTGTTAATTTCTTCTTAGCTTTAATATTTTTAACTGTTTCGATGATATTTTGATGTATCCAAGGCCCTTTAATTATGCCTCGCCAATCTTTAACTTTTCTATATTTGGCCCTTAGATTAAGGTTCTTCCAATAAACACTTCCTGGACCAAAGTTTTTAGTAATATTTTTTTTAAATCTTTCTTCTATATTTTCATGTCCTTCAACCAATGTTTTAAACATGACTTGGCCAACTTCATTATAGCCTGAAACTTTTCCAGTTTTGATATTGTAAAAAGGACTTTTGTTTTTTGTTAAAAAAGTAAAATCTTTCTTTCCTTTAATATAAGTTAGTAGTTTCTTTTGATTATAAACCCAGTGTAATGGTCTAGCTGCAGCATCTGCAACAGTTGCTCCCAAGAACACATGTAAATTATTTTTCACTTTAATTAGTGTGATAAATGTTTTTCAGCTTCAAGTGCCGCCATACAGCCCATCCCAGCAGCTGTTACAGCTTGTCTAAAAGTTTTATCTTTAACATCGCCTGCAGCATAAACTCCAGGAATATTAGTTTCTGTAGAATCTGGTTTAGTGATTAAATAACCTTCTTTATCCATATCTAATTGTTCTTTAAATAAAGCTGTTGCTGGGTCATGACCAATTGCAATAAATAAACCATCAATTTTCATTTCTTCGACATTATTAGTCTTTAGATTTTTAACTTTGATACCTGTAACATTTTTAGGTTCACCGTCACCAATAACTTCATCAACAGCACTATCCCAAATAATTTCAATTTTTTTATTTTCCATTAATTTCTTTTGAAGTAATTTTTCAGCTCTTAACTCATCTCTTCTATGAATTAGTTTTACCTTAGATGCAAATTTTGTAAGAAACATAGCTTCTTCAACAGCAGCGTTTCCACCACCAACAACTGCTACAACTTTTTCTTTAAAGAAAAAACCATCACATGTTGCACAAGCTGAAACACCAAAGCCTCTAAATTTTTGTTCAGATTCTAAATTTAACCATCTTGCCTGAGCACCTGTAGAAATTATAATGCTATCTGCAGTATACTTTTGTCCACTATCGCCAACTGCTTCAAACGGTGTAGATTTTAAATTCACTGAACTGATATGATCTTCAATCATTTCTGTTCCAACAGCTTTGGCCTGATCTCTCATTTGATCCATCAGCCACGGACCTTGAATAACATCAGAAAATCCTGGATAATTTTCTACATCTGTTGTTGTAGTTAATTGTCCACCAGGTGCAGAACCATAGACCAAAACAGGATTTAACATTGCTCGTGCCGCATAAACAGCAGCAGTATATCCAGCAGGACCAGATCCAATTATTAACACTTTTGTGTGTTTAGTTGGATTATCACTCATACAAAAGTTATATAAGGATAAATGGCAAAATTAAAAGGGATATTATTGACCGAGGGTATGCACGGCATGATTAGCCAGGTAGAAGGTTTGGCTAAAGCTTTAGATATAGATTTCACACACCACACAGTTGAACTAAATAATTTTTGGAAAGTGTTTCCTCCAAAAATGACACTTATTTCACAAAGTGTTTATAAAAAAATTGATCATTCAGACTTTGACGTGATTATTTCTTGTGGAAGAAAGAGTGTTATCCCATCTATTCATTTAAAGAGCAACTCAAATAAGAAAGTTTTTAATATTCATATTCAAGATCCAAAAGTAGATTTAAAGCATTTTGATTTTATTGTTGCTCCAGAACATGATGCAATACAAGGTCAAAATATTATTAATACGAAAGGTGCAATTCATTATCTTACAGAAAATGAAATTAGTGAGAATAAAGATTATTTAAGTTCATTTATTAAAAAAGATGAAAGAAAAATCTTTACTTTAATAATGGGTGGACCAACAAAATATTATGATTATTCAACAAAGAATATGAAAAATATTTTTGAACTATTAAATGAATTAATAAAAAAATATAATTTTCAACTAGTAGTAGTTCCATCAATGAGAACTCCAGTTAATACTATTCATTATGCTAAAGAGTATTTTAGTAACAATCATACGGTTATAATGAATGTTGATAAAAAAGCATATCTATCAGCCTTGGCACTCTCTGAAAAAATTATTGTTACATGCGACTCAAGCTCCATGATATCAGAAGCAGCCTTAACTGGAAAACCAATTTATATAGCTAGCATTTTACCAAAAAAAAATGACAAAAGATTTCAAAGATTTAGAAATTTATTTAGAGAATTAAATATTACTAGAAATTTGGGTGAAGAAGTGGAAAATTGGAACTATGAAAAGTTAGATGAAACGAATAGAGTGGCTAAAATTATAAAACAAAAAATAAATTCTTAATGTCATTTTTAAATTCAATTCAAAATCAATCAAAAAAATATGAATTCCCTTTTGATCACTGGGAGTATAATGATGCTCTTACGGATGGTTCAATAGATGAAATTATTAAAGCAGATATTCCAGATGTTAGTAAACATAATTTAAATTATGATGGAACTCGAGCAATTGATGGTGGTGCTGCTGAATTTAGAGAGGGGATAGCTTCAGGAGGTGAGGCAATTAAGTTTAGATGTTTTGTAACTAAAGAAAATCAAAATCAATTTCCAAATCTTGTAAAATTTATTAATGAACTTCAATCTAAAGAAGTTCATCAAACTATTTCAAAAATGATCAATAAAGATTTATCTAATTCGTATGTTAGAGTTGAAGTTATCTGTGATCGAGAAGGATTTTGGTTAAAACCTCACTGCGATATTAAAGAAAAACTTATGTCTGGCTTAATATTTGTGAATAATGCTAACGAATCTGAGGATTTAGGTACAGATTTTTATAATGAAAAATTAGAAAAGGTTAAAACCGTTCCTTATAAAAATAATTACGGTTATATGTTTACCAGTGGCCCAAATACTTGGCATGGTATGGAAAAGAAGACAATAGTTAAAGAAAGACGTTGTATCCAAGTAAACTATGTTACTTTTGAAACTGATTGGAAAGTTGATTAATTTCAATTAATAGAAAAAAATAATCCACTTAATATTGAAATTAAAGCCCCAACATGCACAACCATGATAGCTTTATCTCTCCAAAGATACCCTGTTACAAACCATAAAAAAATTCCAACAATAAAAAAATAAATATTTAATGGCGTTATTCCCATACCAGTTAGACCATACCCAAATAACTGAATTACTGTTGCAGCCCATTTAATTATATCTACATTCCTCATTAAGTACTTAAAAATAGAGATATATTGAAAATATCACTAAAGATTTCTTAAAAAGTTTTTAAAATCAAAAGACCTGGATTTTGTTCAATAAATGCCTCTGTTTCTTTAAGACTGTTTAATGGCTTTCCTACTGTTTTTATTCCCTCAAATTTAAATCCGGTTTCTAAAACAACATTTTTAAAATCTTCTTCAGTAATTTTTCCTTTTGTTGGAACGCTTACTACTGCCAACCCTTTTTCCCATGATACAGTGATAATTACTTCACTGCCAAACTTATCATTAAAAGCTTTAGTAAGTTTTTCTTGGCAAGCTAAACAGAACATTCCATCTACTCCAGCTACTATAGACTCTGCAGCTTTTAAAGCACCTGAGGTAAAAAAAAGAATTATTAATATTGTTAATATTTTTATATTTTTCATTATTTAAATATATAGGGTTTAAAATCTTATTTTTTTTAAAGACCCCCATTTTGGGGGACTCTAATATTTAATTAATCAATTTTCGTAATAGGTTTTAATTTTGTTAACAAAGAAGAACTTAAAGGAGAAAAATGAAAACATTAAGAAAAAGCAAAGGTTTTTCACTAATTGAATTACTTGTTGTAATTGCAATTATTGGAGTACTTTCTGCAGTAGGTATTACAGCTTACAGTGGATACACTGCAAGTGCTAAAGAACAGGCTGCTAGAACACAGTTTGCTCAAACAGTTAGTATGATTAATGCTGAAATGGCCAAATGTTCTGTCGGTACTGGTAATTATGCTTGGGGCTCAGGAGCAACCTGGGTAGCTGATACTTGTGCAGGTGCTATCGATGCTGACTCAGATACAAATATAGCTGCTTACTTAACAAGCGCCACTAATGGTTTAGGATATAAAAATCCTTATTCTCAAGATGAAGCGGCTGCTACTTATGCTAAAGCTGTTGCAAATGCTACAACTGATCCTGATGCTGACGGTAGAATAACTATATTCTGTGTTGTGGCTGGTGCTTGTACTATTAAACAAGATGTTGGTGATGATGTACTATCACAAACTATAAATTCAGCTACTTAATATAATTTTTAATATAGGCGTATATACAAAATATATACGCCTAATTAATATTTTTTTTCATCACAAGATGATTAATCCACTTATTTGACTTTAAATACTTAGTTTCATCCATTATTTGATTTATAAAGTGGCTACCTAAACCTCCTGGTTTAACATTGTCTAAACTTCTAGGTTTAATAGTGTTCTTATCAACCTCAATACCATTGTCATATAATTGAATGAGAAATGTTCTATTTTTTAATTCTAATTCTATTTTGATGACATTATTTTTATTTTCCTCTATGTAGGCATGTTTAATTATATTTGATGCAGCTTCGTCCACTGCTAGCTCAACTTCTTTGATTATCTTATTTTCAATTTTATGATCTTTAAGAAAATTTATCAAAAATAGTCTGATATTTTTAAGATTATCCAGAGTGGCTGGAAAAGATTTTTGCATAAACCCAAATTACTTAAGTTTTGAAAGATAATAAAGTTAATTAAGGTCAAAGCTCACCCATAATGGGGATGTTATTGAAATTTTTTACATATTTAGATTTATCATTCCAATAATTAATTAAATAAAAATGAATTATAAAAAAATTTACTTTTTAATTTTATTTTTTTTTTTGAGTATTTCAAAAGTAAATGCCTTAATTGAATTGGAGCAAATTTTGAAAAAACCAAATGATTTAAAATTAAATTTAAAATATGCAAAGCAACAAGAAGATTTAGGTAATTATAAATCTGTAATTTCAACTCTTGAAAGATTAACTAGTTTATATCCAGAAAATATTGATCTTAAGATGTATTATCTTTCTATTTCATTGAGAATTGACTCAGTTGAAAGAACAATCCAAATAATTGATGAAATAAAAAAAAGTGAACAATTATCCTCTGAAATTAATGCTGAGGTAGATATAATTTTACAAAATTTGAATAATACTGCACAGCCAGATGATAAAAATAAATGGAATGGTTATATGGATATATCCTTTAACCACACTTATCACACCAATATTAATAATTTATCAAATTCAGGAACTTTTTATGTAAGTGACTCAATAAGTAATTATGCAACTAATGAAGTTGAGAAAGATACATTGCAAATACAAAGTACAAGGATAGGTGCGTATAAAAGGCTTGATGATAACTCAAGCTTAAATTTTAACTTTGGATTTTCTGACACTTATCAAAATAAAGATAAGTCTGAAGAAAAAGATCTAAATTCATTTTTTTTAAATTATAATTACTTTGAAAATAAAAATGCAGTAAGTGCAGTTATTAACTATAGTAAATCAAACTACAGAAATCAGGCTGATATTCATAGTTTATCATTAAGTTTAAATAATAGATATGCAATTAATAAAAATCATTTAATATTTGTAGGACTAAACTCAACGAGAAATACATATGATCAGAATAATACTTTTTCAACAACAAGAGAAAAAAATAATTACTCAATAGGCACTAATACTGGCTATGAATTTAATTTATCTAACAATAAATTAGCATTTAATTATGGATTAAACGAAGTGGAAGCTATTGCAGATCAGTATAGCTATGATCAGCAAAAGTTTTCAATGAACTATTCAAAAAATATGAAATTTGGAAGCTTTACAGTAAGTAAATCTTACACAGAAAATGAATATACTAAAGCTGACACATTTGTTCTTTCCAACACCATTAGAGATGATGAAATAGAAAATACATCAGCGAGTTTAAGAGGAGAATTATCTAATTTATATTTTTTAAATAAATTTAATCTTTTTAAAGATATTTATTACAACTTATCTTTTTCAAAAATAAAAAGTGACTCAAATATCTTAAATTATGACTATGAAAAAGAAATACATAATGTGGGACTAACAAAAAGGATTAACTTTTGAAAAAACTATTCATACTAATTTTTATATTAATTTTACCTAATAATTTGTTCGCTCAAAATCAGGTTATAGGAACTGTAACCTTGGCAATTGGTGAAATTAAAACCTTAGATAATAGGGTTTTAAATGCTGGAGATTCAATTTATTTCAATGAAACAGTTATTGCAGGAGATAACTCAAAGTCTCAAATTATTTTATTAGATGAAACGGTAATGATGATAGGATCAGGAACTGAATTAACTATAGATGAATTTATTTTTAATCCTGATAATTTAAAAGGAAAAATTACCACAAGTATAAAACAAGGAAGTATTAAAGTTCTTTCAGGAAAGATAAGTGAGACTAATCCCGATGATCTAATTATTAAAACACCTGCGGGCACAATAGGAACAAGAGGAACGGAGTTTCAAGCACTTGTAGATGAAGAAGAAGGTGATAGTAAAATTTTACTTATTGGACCTGGCCCAAATAACACATTAGGTTTAAGACCAGGAGAAGTTGAGGTATTTAATCAATTAGGTAGTGTTATTTTAGATCAACCATTTCTATTTACTCAATTTTCTCAAGATCAAGCCCCACAAGAACCTATTGTTATATCTGAACAAGACTTTAATGATTTTGTAAGAATACTTGAGGCAAGGAATGAAATCTCTGAAGATGAAAAAATTCAAGAAGCTGTGAAAGAAGGACTTCTGATATCTGGAAAAGAGAGTGGCAGTGAATTAGTTGCTGAAGTAATTGATATAGTTTTAAAGAAGGAAGATGGTGGCGCAACTGCAGAAACTTTATCTGCAGCTTTAGGAGTAAGTGTTGAGGAATTATTTGGTGATGAATATAAAGAGGAATTTGAAAAAGAGAGTGAAGCAAATAAGGTCGTAATTGCTAATGGTGAATTTGGTGATGCTGTTGCTATGATCACTAGATACGGTGGAACAGACCAAGGTTATTCAACTTATGCAGACCTTGCAGGTATAGCATCAGGAACTTATACTTATCAAGCAACAGGTATTAATGGAGCAGCAGCTACAGGTGCAGGAAGTGGAAAAATAGATGCTTCAGTTGTTATAGATTTTTCTGCAAAAACAATAATACAAAGTGTTTCTGGTACTGTCGCTTTAGGTAGTAACGCAACTCGTACATTTGATAGTATTTCAAAAGCACACTCTTATTCGACTTCCTCAAATTCTGAAATTGCAAATTATCAAAATGTAACTATTGCCAGTAACGGTAAAGCAAGTCTCGACAATACTGATTTTGGTAGCAATTCCCCACAAGCTGGATTGTCAGATAATGCAGCTGGCTATGATAATACTGGAGATAATGATTATTTTTTGAGTAATGATTTCAGAGCAAGCAATATTCAATTAGGTTCGGGAATAAATAATGAACCAATAGCATTTGCAGGTCATATAAATATAGTTGTAGAGGATCTTGATAAAAATGGAGATATGGAAAATCAATTAAGTTTCTCGAGAACTGGAATTACTCCAAAAAAAGATTAGTCAGACCCCCCCCATTTTAGGGAGCACAATTAAAAACACCATAATTTTAATTGTAATATTGGTCATGTTTAAAAATTTTAGCAGAAGAGATTTTTGCAAGTGTTGTGGATCGATAGCGTTATCAACTTTCTTTATTAATTTTGCAAAAGCAAATTCTGATAAAAATCAATTAATTTATGGGGATATTATCATTAATAGTAAAAAATTTGATAAAAATTCAGAAATTAATTTTGATGATTTAAGTGAATTAGAGACAAAAAGTGAATTAGCATTGATACAAAATAATCAAAATGGTTTTTTAATTAGACCTAATTCAAAAATAAAATTTTTCAAAAATAAAATTCAAGAACTTGTAAAAGGTAGTTTCCATGGAGTGTTTGGTAAACAATCATCAGAGTTACAAATTAAAACTCCAAGAGGCACCATTGGTATTAGAGGTACAGTTACTTATGTTGAATATGAAGAAAATTATGACAGAACTTATGTTTGTAACTGTTATGGGAATACAGTGATTTATAATTCAAAAATGGAAGAATTAAAAAACCTTCAAACTAAATATCATTCACCAGTGGTAATAGATAAAAATCAAACAATAAAAGATTCACCTTATAATGTTCCATTAAATCATTATGATGATAATATTAAATCTATCGAAAATAAATTAGGAAGAGAACCAAGATGGAAATTGCCGGAAGGTAAAATGATATTTTTTGCACCTATTAATGAAAAAGTAAAAGTTTAGGTGAGTAAAAAACTTCTTAGTTTAATAGTAATCTGCTTTTTAATTATAATTTATAATTTTGAAACTAATTTAAAAAAAAGAATTAGTTTTTTGAATTATGATCTTTATCAAAATATATTTGAAGAAGATTTTTCAACTAATAAAGTTGTAATTGTAGATATAGATGAAAAAAGTATAGAAAAAATTGGACAATTTCCATGGAGAAGAGATGTCTATTCAATAATTTTAGAAAATCTAAATACTGCAGAAGTTTCTGCTATTGCATTTGATGTTTTTTTTAGTGAGGAAGATACACAAAATCCTGTAAAAATTTTTAAAGAATTTAATCTTAATATTAATAGTGAAAATATACTTAATAGTGATGAATTATTCTTAGGTTCTATAAAAAAAAGTAATGTTATTTTGCCCCTAGTTGGAGCCACGAAAGAGGTTAAAAAAAACAACTTTTCTCCTAAAGCCAATATTATCACAAAAGGCGAAGACCCTTTAAATTATTTGTATAATTATCAAGGATATATTTCTTCTTTGGATAAATTTAATAATGCAGCAAAAGGTCTAGGATCAATCTCAATTATAGATAGTGAGGATGGAATACTAAGATATGTACCTTTAATTTTAAATATTAATAACGAAATAATTCCTTCTTTATCACTTGAAGCTGTTAGACTTTACAACAAAGAGAAAAGTTATGTTATTCAAACGGACCAAAGCGGAATTCAATTAATAAAAACAAGAAGCACAAATTTTTTAACTAATGAAAACGGATTAAATTTTGTAAAATTTAAAAAAATACCAGCAAATACCTATGTTTCAGCATCAGATATTTACGAGAATAATTTTGATCAAAAAAATTTAAAAGACAAGATTGTTTTAATAGGATCTTCTGCAGAAGGTGTTTTTGATTTAGTCAAAATATCAACAGGTAAAATTATTCCAGGTGTACAAGTACACGCAAACATAATTGAAAATATTTTATCTAAAGATTTTTTAAAAATTAATTATGTAACTAAAATTGCTGAAAACATTATTTTATTGATAAGTTTGATAGTGATTTTGGTAATTGTGAATTATTTTAAACCAATTTATTCAATACTAAATTATATTTTATTAACAATAATTTTATTCTCGATTAGTATTTTCTTTTATAAAGAAAATTATTTTGTAGAAATTTATAATATTATTTTATTTAACTCTTTGTTATTTATTTATCTCTTATATTCTAGATTTGTTGAAGAAAATAAATCTTCAATTGAAAATGAAAAAAAACAATTAGTACTAAAGAAAGAAAGAGAAATAGCAGGAGAAGTTCAAAAGAAACTATTCCCAATTGAAAAAAATATTGAAAATTTTGTGTACGCTAAAAATATACCTGCAAGAGACGTATCAGGAGACTACTATGATTATATTAAGGTTTCTGATGAAGAAATTTATTTTACTTTAGCAGATGTGTCTGGAAAAGGTATTAAAGCAGGTATGTTGATGGCTAACGCTTCTTCAGTATTCAAATCTTTTTCAAAATTAAAATTTCCAATTAACCAGCTAGCACAAAATATTAATAATCAAATAAAAGAGTCTTCTTACAAAGGAATGTTTATTACTGCAGTTATTGGAAAATTAAATATTTCTTCTAAAGAGGTAGAATTTGTAAATTTTGGACATGAAAGCATTATGTGTTTTGATAAAAACAAAAAATCTTTTTCTTATATAAAAGCAGAAAGACCACCACTGGGACTTTTAAATATAAAAGACCCTCAAACCATCAAAACAACTAATATAAATTTAAAAGATAAAAATATTTTTATTTACACAGATGGTGTTACTGAAGGTTATATTGATGGTGACAAAGAATTTACAGTTCAAGGGGTAGAGGCTGAAGTTCTAAAAAATAGCGCATCTAATATTAAAGAAATAATTGATCAAATAACTGATAAATTAAACAATAGAGAAAAATTAAGAGACGATATTACAATGATGGGGTTACAGTAAATAAAAAATTACTAAAAGAATTCCTAATATTAAAAAAATTTTATTTTTCTTATCTTTTTTTTTATCTTCATCAATTTTTCTTTTATAGAGTTTTTTGATATCTAGTTTTTCTATGTTTTTTTTTTCGTAATTTTTATTTATTTGTATTTTATTCCAATTTTTTCTTTTTATTATAGACTTTTGGATACTGTTCATTTTATTCTACCAATCCCTTTTGCTTAAGTCCTTCGAGGTATTTTTCCATCGTAATCATTCCGTCCTGAGCAGATGTTTGTAAGGTAGATGTGATTTGAGCCATTTTACCTTCACGGATTAAATTTCTAATTGCTGTAGTTCCTGTCATCACTTCAAAACATCCAATTCTTCCTCCACCTTTTTTCTTTAAAAGTTGTTGTGAAAGAACCATCTTTATTGATCCAGCCAACATTGACTGGGCCAAAGTTTTTTGAGAGGGAGGGAAGACATCTAAAATTCTTGTAACTGTTGATGAAACATTACTTGCATGCAATGTTCCAAAAACTAAATGACCAGTTTCCGCTGCTGTTAAAGCTAAAGAAATAGTCTCTAAATCTCTCATTTCACCAACTAAAATTACATCAGGATCCTGTCTTAATGCAGATTTTAAAGCTCGAGCAAAACTACCGGTATCTTTACCAACTTCTCTTTGAGAAATAATACTTTTCTTTGAAGGGTGAACAAATTCAATTGGATCTTCAATAGTAATTATATTTTCAGATCGATTTGAATTTATTTGATCGATCATTGCAGCTAATGAAGTTGATTTACCTGAACCTGTCTGGCCAGTTACTAAAACTAATCCATTCTTATGTTTGATTGCATCCTTGACTGCATCAGGTAATCCTAACTTTTCCATTTGTGGTATTTCACTAACAATTTTCCTTAAGACCATAGAAGGACCATTTGTTGTATAATATCCATTTGCTCTATATCGATAATCACCTACTACAACTGCAAAGTCTAAATCTCTATTGTTAACTATTTCTTGTAACTGAGATTTATTTAAGCTACCTTTCCAAAAGTTTTCGATATCTTCTCGACTTATAAAATCTTCTTCAAAAACTAAAATTGATCCATTTTCTCTAAGTGCAATTGGTTGATTTGACCTAATATGAAAATCTGACAAATCGTATTGAGAAGCATAATTGATTATCTTCTCATTTAAATTCATGAAAATTAAATTTTATTTTCAATTTTGTTAGTTAGATCTTGACTTTTACCTATAAAATCAACTACTTCTGAAATAATCTTGTCTATATTTTTTTTAATCCAATTTTCAGATACATACAAACCTTTATCGCTTCTTATTAAATCTGTACTTTCAACTAAGGATAATATATTTCTTCTTATAGTCTCTCTTGGAACATCTAGAGATCTTGAAATATAATTAATTGAAGTTGGATTAAATTTTTTTTCAATAACGGCATTATCTAATGTTTTTAATTCTTTTATTTTAAATTTTTTTAAATCTTTTACATTTGCTTTAAATACTGCAATTGTAATATTTTTAGGATTATGATTTTTTGCAGATATTTTAATAAAATAATTTGCATATAATTCCAATATATCTACAAACTGATTTTGTAGATCAGCATTTAAATCTGTTAATTGAGTCATGATTTGATTTTACAACCAAAATTATAATATAATTAATAAGACTACCTAAAATGGGGGGTTTCTAAGCTACTTCGGCTCGTGTTAGAGCTTCTTTTTCAATTGCTTTTGAAATTTTTTTCACTTTTTCTAAAAGTGAATTAATATTTGAAAAGTTTATTTCACGCCATTTTTGAGTAACGTATAGTTCAGAATTATATTTATAAACCCATTTAAGTTTAATTAATTCCTCAACTTTTCTTCTTGTGGTTTCTCTTGGTAAATTTAAGCCTCTAGCAACTGCATTTATATTAGTTCCTAAGGCGCTTTTACAAAAAATATCATTATCGCAGACTATTTCGTCTTCTTTAAAGCCTCTAAGATTAACACTGCTAATTATTTTTAAAATTTGAGGGTAGTGAGACTTGTTACCAAAATCATAGATATCTGTTGAATAGATAGTAGCAACAAAATCTTCAATTATTTTATAATTTATAGCATTAATCATACCTATTTTGAGGATACCCATTATGAGACAAAAATATAATATAATTTCTATATATAATAGACATCATTATATAATTATTATATAGATACGTTAAATAACTCAATGAATACTGACTTTTTAAATCCTAAATTTATAAGATATTTTTTAAGAGTTGCTGATACTGGAAGTTTATCAGCTGCTTCTAAAGATTTAAATGTAAGTCAACCATCTTTAACTAGAGCAATACAAGTTATTGAGGAAAATTTACAAGTAAAATTATTCACAAGATCTAAAAAAGGAATTGAACTTACAGAACAAGGAGAATTGTTTTATTTAAATGCTAAATCAATTAAGGAAAATGAAGAAAACATAGTACTTAAATTCCAACAAAGTACTTTTAATGATAATAGAGAAAATCAAAAAATTGTTATCGGTTTAGCCTGTACACTTTCAGAAAATTGTAAAGAATCTTTACTTTGGGTAATAAAAAAATCTGAAAAAAACAAACAAATTAGAATAATCGAAAAAACTAGTTTTGAATTAGTTGAACTTGTTGAAAAAAAAAAGATAGATTATGCCATTGTTAGTGCACCTACCTTTAATGATTCAATTAGAAATGAAACTTTGTACTCAGAAAAGTTTGTTGTTGCAATATATAAAGGACATAGATTTGAAAAAGAAAAAGAAGTTGATGTTCAAGAAACTTATGTAGAGGTTGATAATAAAAAGTATATAAATCGAGTAGGTTGTGAATGGTATAGTTATGAATTTAAGCATAAAGATGGAGATGTAGATTATAAAAAAGTTTTTAAGTGCATTAAAGATAATGAAAAAAGTCAAGATGTAGTAAATACCTATCATGAGTCTACAGCTGCACTTTGTGTTAAAGCTGGGTTAGGTATAGCTGTTCTTCCTGAGAGTTTAGCACTAAATTATGGGTTAATTTATAGAGATTTAAAAGGACCAAGATTAGCTAGAGAAGTTTCTCTAATTTCAAATAAAGCTATCAAAAATAGTATTGGCCCAAGTATAGACTCGTTAATTAATGCAGTCCAAGTTCAAGGCCTATAATAACCTTCAATATTTATTGCTCTCGCAACATTTCCTGCGGCACCATCACCACCTGCAGAAAGAAAAAGTTGTAAGGGGATAATTTTATTTCCATTTGGTCCATAACCACAACTAATCACCCTATAAAATATTCTTCGATTATTATAAGTAGTGGGTGTTAAAGTATCAGCACCTTCTGTTGATTGGGGTATAAAATTGTAACCATTCAGTGTTGTATGGTTTCCAATTCTTTGTACATAATATTCATAAGTGTATCTTCCAAAGTCTGTTTCAGTCCCTATCTCTGCAAAATTTTGATTAATTTTTCTAAACGCATAATGAATATTGTTTGAAGTGTTTGTGTAACCATGAAGTGCTAAACAATCACCACTGATTGATATATTGTTAGCGTTAGTAATGGTTATGGCTGCAGTACCAGATTTTGACATTTGATCTACCAACCATAACCTTCCTGAATCCAATCCAAATTCTGCAGCTTGATTAACAGTATTAACCTGATGTGATCGGATTGATTCTTTAGAGTTCTTTTGTATCACACCCATCATTGCTATACTAAAAGATGAAATAGCCAATAAAACAAGCAGTGTTAGGGCTAAAACAAATCCTTTTTGATTTGATCTTAAAATCATTCTGGTGGTAAATTTGCATCTGTTGGATTGGGATCGCATAAATCCAACATATCTGTTGCCGTATAAGTTGTATCATCAAGAATTAGATCGTAAGAACTAAAATAATTTACGCACGCCAGTCTCTCAGACTCTGAACCATTTCCACATACTATAGTTGGTGATGGAAAATTTGTACTAAACTCTAAAACATAACCAAGTGTTGAAAAAGGATCATAAGTTACGCCAGTAACAAAAAGATCATTCCAATAACCTGTGCCACTAATTTGATTACTAAATTGCGTATAATGCTCACCACCTCTGTTTGGATAATGTTCATTTGTTTCTAAAGTATTTCCATTATATGCAGTACCCCAAGAACCATCACAACAATCGTTGGGCTCTCCGGTTCGCCAATTTGTATATCCGTCATTAGCTACATCATCATGAGTATAAAATATTTGATTTCGCTCAGGTCCGCCAGACCATACCCATGATAGTTCAGAAGCATTATTGAGAACAGTCTCTCCACCTGAATTGTCAGTTCCTCCAAACCAAGCGGCCACAGGATTTCCATTAGTATCTCTAATTTTATCTAAAACATAATTATTTTCCTCTGCACTAGTGATGGTTGCCAAGTACCCTGATAAATTGTGATATGTAGAATTCTCAGCTCTTAATCTTGCTTGACCCCACCACAATGTATTTCCCACCATACTTGCATCCGAACCACCACCATTTAATGCTCCTCTTCCACTTGTTGTATCTTGAACGTAGCAATAAAAATGTCTTACCGCACCGACTTCTCTTCCAATTAAATCATTACAGAGAGATCCAAAACCCAAAGCCAAAATAAACTCTCTATCATTACCAGCAAAACTAGTTCGAGCAGATATATCATTTTCTAAATTTACATAATTAACTGACCTTATAAAATCTTGATAGTTTCTGGCTGTTGTATTTCCAATTATAGATAAAATACCTGTGTCAGTATCAAAAGTTGGTGTTAAGCCATAGTTGGTAGCTAATGTTGAGTCCCATTGTAATTTATCTTCTCCAATTTGATAGTTTTCTGAAACCACAACAGTTGCACTAGGAACATTTCTTGTATCTGGATCCCAATTAGTTTCATTGCTTGATATAGTATAATTTGCAAATATATCTTTTGAATTGGGACATTTATTATCGCAAGACACACTACTTCCTGTAAGTGATTTATTTCTTAAAAATACTCTTTTTCTAAAATCTAGATTCAGTGAATTTTGTTTTTTAGATACAAAATTTATATCTATATCTAAAATACTATTATTAGTAGTTGCTCCAATAGTTGGATATGAAAAAGTAATTGAACTAATATTTGAGGTAACTGGTTGCCAAGAATGTATTGTTGATGAAAGATTAGGGTCAGCGTCAGCAACCGTATCACCACCAGTACAGTCATCAGTTCTTTCAATTTTTTTATATATGGTATTGGTATCTAGAAGACCTACAGTTCCATCTCCAAGTTTGTAGGTAACTTTGTATCTATAAGCTTCTGCCCCATCATAACTAGGCTTATCATAACAAGCACTTACTTCAGTGCCTGAGTTTATGTTGACAGCGTTAGTAGCACTAATTCCTGATTTACAATTACTGGCAGTTGTAATATCTCCTCTAATTGGATGAACAAAACCACCTCTAGCTAAATCACGTTCAATCAAATTAAAAATGACCGTAGATTCTGTTTTTAAATCACTGGTGTTGACGGTTTGACTAAAATCTTTTGAACTTCTATCAAATAATGAATAAACAGAAAATGAAACAATTGAAGCAATCAGTATTCCAACTAACAATTCAACTAAAGAAAATCCTTTTGATCTTTTTATGAACATACAGCTGCCGTTGATAAGTTTAGTGTTACTCTCCTTTTTATTCTCACTCTTTCAAAAGTATTGGTGGTAGTATCTTCTCCTTGGACAACAGGTATTGAGTGAGTTGGTCCTTCCCAAACTTTTGTACCAGCTGGCCAATCTCTACCTCTCATGTCATAGTTGCGTACCGAGTCTCCTGCACTGTGACTTTCAGCTGTAGTTCCTCTTTGACCTCTAGCTATAATATTAATTGTATTGTTATCAAAATCTTCATATGATTTATTATAATTAACTTTAACTACTTCGCCGCCATCTATTTGTAAGTAGCCACCCCAAAAGCCTATTTGAGTATTAGAACCATTTAGTGCAATCTCACCAGTAAAGGTAGAACTAATATCATTTGGAATTGTACCTGTTTGTCGTACTCCTCTAGTTAGTCCTGTTAGGGTATTGCCCGTATTTCCACTATAATTTACATATTCACTTCCTATTTGAACTGAACCTGAGTTTGGAAAATAAGAACTATCATTTACAACAACTGAGTTTGCTGTGCTACTAATGTCAGCTGTTGTAGTTGTGTTATAAGCTTCAACATAATTCCAACAATCATTTTCATTTTCTTGATTCCAAGCATCCCCATGTGCTGAATTAGTTGCCCCACTCGCAATTAGACAATTTGGAACATCTGATCTTAAAATTCTCCATTTATTAACACCATAAGGAACACCGGTTATTTCAAGCCCTATGTCATCAAGAGAAGCTAAGTTTGATGTTCCCAAATGTATTACAAGCCCATCGTGAGCTTGAGACCACTTATATCTTCCCGTACATGTTCCTGCTGTTATCGCACCTATACAGCTTTCACTGGCATCATCGAAAATTAATATTCTAGCATTTGTTGGTAAGTTATTTACATCATATAATAAATATCCCTGTTCATTCCAACCTGGTTTTGAAAATCCTATTTGAGAAGTATCTGAGGCTCCATCTTTGTGATTATACTCATCAAAAATAAACCATAGAGATAAATCATTTTGATTGACCTGAACCCCAGCACATTGACCAAGCCAAGGTGGAGGTGGAGTTGCACTGTCAGCAATACAGCCAGATGGTTTTAACCTAACCGGACCACCTGTGTATCTATATAAAAAAACAGTTATTGTGTTAGACCATGCATAAGTTTGTCTACAGGTAGAAGCCCAAGTTGTGGAACAAGTAATAGTATCTTCGCCAATTTCAGTATTATCATTATTAAAATCCTGATACTTTCTTGCAATACCCTTAAAAAAATAGTGTTCAGTAGGATTTTCATTGTGATCCATAATTCCAGTTGCAATAGGTTCGGTTAAACCAGGAAAATTGAATGCAACCGTGTTTGGTGTATCATCAAAAATACAATCATTAACTTTTTTTGCTAGTACAGAATTTCTTACCCCATCACCAATTGTAACTTTAACAAGATTATCATCTGTGACTTCGATATTTCTAACTGTAATATTAGAACCAAGTTCATTATCAATTTGAGTTTTCCAATGATTGTGAAGGTTGACAACCTCTGTAGGCAAATTTGTACATGTACCAACACCTACTGGTGCTATTGCCGTTAGATCTAATCCATCAAAACAATCTAATTCTTGTTTTTTAAATGCAATAAAAGAAACCTGGGTACCACTTGCAACATTTGTTGATGGAAAGTTAGATGTTGCTGTAATTTGTAAATTACTACCAGTTCCTGATACGTTTTGGACAACATAACGCCCTCTAACACCATCGACTAAAAGCATATCACCTGTTTTAGGATCACTAGTAAAGCCAGTTAAACTGATTATAGCTGTAGCACCATTAAAATTGTGATTACCATTTGTAGTTATTATACCTAAAGAAGAATTTTTTTGACTAACGTACTCCATTATATCTTGAAGTATTAAATCTGCTAGCTGATCTTTTCGGTCAGATTTAATTAAATCAGTCTGTGATTTAAAAAATATAGTGCTGCTATTTATATAAGCTAGCGTGATCATGCTTAGCACAAACAAAGCAACCAAAGACTCAAGTAATGAAAAACCTTTTTTAATATTCAACATAACCTGTTTTGTTTACTTTTAATATTAAATCTAAATTACTGTTTCCAATTTTAAAAAATTTATCTTGAGGAGATGTTCCATCATATAAAAAACAAAATTCTACAGGTGCTGGAGTTTCAATAGCACAACTTAAATTATTGCAATTCTTAATTTCTAAATTTTTTACCTTTTTGTCAAAGTTTTGTATTGAAGTTAAAGATGATATAGAAACATTTGAAAAAGATTGGTTACATGAAGTATCAGCGTTTCCTATGCCACTATAACAAGCACATCTTCTATTAAGGTTTAGATCACGCCATTTTGTATTTGAAAAATCAGGCTCATATAGTTTTAAATTTACATCATTTCCTGAATTTTCCATTGTAACTTTATAGTGTTTACCATCACTAAATGCTTTAGACCTAATTTGTTCAAGATAACTTTTAACAATCTCCTTGTTGCTTCTCAAATTTGAACCACTATCTATGGAATTAAAAGAAACGTAGCCAATACCAGAAAAAATTCCTAAAATTCCAATAACAACTAACAATTCAATTAAAGTTATTCCCCTAGATGAATTTAAATTATTCACAGTTAGGTAATATAATAAATTTCATACTAATTAGATGTAAGACCCCCAATTTGGGGAGGGTTACAGAGTTTTACGAGTCAATTAGAAGTAAATAATAGATCTTAACTACAAAATTATGAATGAAAAATTTGAAAATTTTAAAAACAAAATATTAAGTTTTCTTTTTAAAATTTTCTCTCCAATCTTAGGAAAACAAGCAATATCAAAAGAAAATCGCTTTGCTATAGAATTAGATGATGAGGGAATAAGAATTTGCAAATACAATCAAAATTCAAAAATAATTACAAATCTTCATCATGAAAAGTTTAATTTAGCAGGCAATACATCATTATTTAGCGAAGAAGACCAAGTTTATTATAGTCAGAAAATAGTTCAGATTTTGAAAGAGCAAAAATTACTTGAGAAAGAAGCAACAGTGATTTTGCCAACATCTGAGACAATTATTAAAACAATTAATATTCCACTTATGGATCAAGAAACTTTCGATCTACAAACTAGCGATATTGAGTTTTGGAAAACATTTGAAGAATTATCTGATGTAATTGAAAACAAAGTATTTAG
>Ga0209095_1000594_pt1 | contig 21333 bp, 18 predicted proteins | sample COGITO_mtgs_1104_3_FD_184795 | JGI IMG/M metagenome (GOLD analysis project Ga0209095, IMG submission 184795) | Pelagic marine microbial communities from North Sea - COGITO_mtgs_110404 (SPAdes) (version 2) | ecosystem: Environmental > Aquatic > Marine > Epipelagic ... | reverse complement strand
TCCCGCCGCAGCAATTCCAGCCAAAGCCGCTTCGAGATCATTATCCGATGTATCGCCCGTCACGCCAAGCGCACCAATGACAACGCCCGCATCATCCCGCAGCAAAACGCCGCCGGGAACAGGCACAACAGCGCCACCAAACACGCCGTTGACCGCCTGCATAAAATAGGCCTGCGCCTCGGCCCGTGCCATCTGCGCGCGCCCGGCCATACCCAACATCACCGCGCCATATGCCTTGCCATGGGCAATCGCAAACCGCCCCGGTGCCGCCCCGTCTTCACGCTCGAACGCCTGAACATGCCCGCCCGCATCCAAAACAACGACCGACAAAGGCTTGAACCCCATCTCGCGGCCCTTTTTCAGCGTCTCTGCAATCATCAAACGCGCCTGCTCTAACGATACCATCAGTCTAAACCTTCTTCATTTTGCCAAATAAACTCCGGGGAGCGCGAGGGGCTGGCCCCTCGCACCCATCCGATCAACCTTGCGCCGCTTTCAATTCAAGCCGCCGCGCATGCAACACAGGCTCTGTATAGCCCGAGGGCTGCACGCGACCCTTCATCACCAGATCACAGGCCGCCTTGAACGCGATCCCGTCAAACGACGGTGCCATCGGCTTGTACAACGGATCACCCGCATTCTGCCCATCCACCACGGCTGCCATCTTTTTCAGGCCGGACATGACCTGATCCTCGGAGATCACCCCATGGTGCAGCCAGTTCGCCAGCGCCTGAGCAGAAATCCGGCAGGTGGCGCGGTCTTCCATCAAGCCCACATCATGGATGTCCGGCACTTTGGAACAGCCCACACCCTGATCAACCCAACGCACCACATAACCAAGGATGCCTTGCGCGTTATTCTCAATCTCTTGAGCGATCTCGGCGTCGGAAAGATTGCGCCCGGTCATGACCGGAATTTTCAACAGCGCATCCAGCGTGCCACGCGGGCCGCCAGCCTTGATCTCTTCTTGGCGCGCCAGCACGTCGACCTGATGGTAATGCATCGCGTGCAATGTCGCAGCCGTAGGCGATGGCACCCAAGCACAGTTTGCACCGGCCTTGGGGTGACCGATCTTGGCCTCCATCATCGCTTCCATCATGTCAGGCATGGCCCACATGCCTTTGCCGATCTGGGCCTTGCCCTGCAAACCGCAGGCCAGACCGATATCGACGTTGCGGTCCTCATAGGCGGCGATCCATTCGGAATTCTTCATCTCGCCTTTGGGCACCATCGGACCCGCCTCCATCGAGGTGTGGATTTCATCGCCGGTCCGGTCCAGAAAACCGGTGTTGATGAACGCGACACGCGATTTCGCGGCACGGATACACTCCGCAAGGTTTGCCGAGGTCCGGCGCTCTTCGTCCATGATGCCCAGCTTGACCGTATTGGCAGGCAGACCCAGCACGTTTTCAACATGCGTGAAGATCTCGTCCGCAAACGCAACCTCGGCGGGCCCGTGCATCTTGGGCTTGACCACATAGACCGATCCGGCGACCGAATTGCGCATGCCGCCGGTCTTTTGCAGATCATGCATCGCAATCAGCGTGGTGATCATCGCATCCATCAGGCCCTCACCCACTTCCAACCCGTCACGGTCAAGCACAGCGGGGTTGGTCATCAGGTGGCCCACGTTGCGGATCAACATCAGCGACCGGCCTTTGATGGTCAGCGTCGATCCATCCGGCGCGGTATATTCGCGGTCAGGGTTCATCGCACGGGTGACCTGCTGGCCGCCTTTCTCAAAGGTCTCTGACAAATCGCCTTTCATCAGACCCAACCAGTTGCCATAGGCGACGACTTTGTCTTCGGCATCCACGGCGGCAACGCTGTCTTCGCAGTCCATAATCGTGGACAGCGCCGATTCCATCAGCACGTCCGACACATGGGCAGGATCGGTTTTACCAATGGCGTGATCTGCGTCGATCTGGATTTCGACGTGCAATCCGTTGTGCTTCAGCAAAACTGCCGTTGGCGCGTCAGCGGCACCGCGGTAGCCGGCAAATTGCGAAGGATCGGCAAGGCCGCCCGCACAGCTCAGGGACAAACCGCCGTCCGAAACCTTGATCCCCGACACATCAGCCCAAGACCCAGAGGCCAGTGGCACTGCTTCATCCAGAAACGCCTTGGCCTTTGCGACAACGCGCGCACCGCGTTCGGCGTCATACCCCTTGCCCTGCGGCAGGTCACCCAAGGCATCAGTGCCATAAAACGCATCATACAAGCTGCCCCAACGCGCATTCGCCGCGTTCAGCGCAAAGCGTGCATTGGTGATTGGAACCACCAATTGGGGGCCGGGCACCAACGCAATTTCAGGATCAACACCAGCAGTATCAATTGAAAACGCGGGGCCTTCGGGCACCAGATAGCCAATTTCGCGAAGGAAAGCGGTATAGGCGACAGCGTCGTGATCCTGACCGGCACGCTCCTTGTGCCAAGCGTCGATCTTGGCCTGCATGTCTTCGCGCACCTGCAACAGATCGCGATTTTTGGGGCCAAGCTCATGAACCAGATCAGAAAACCCGCTCCAGAATGTATCTGCGGATACGCCTGTTCCGGGCAACGCCTTGGCTTCAATAAACGTCACCATTTCGCTGGCGATCTGAAGACCGTTCTTTTCTGTTCTCTGGGTCATCCGAGGCTCCTTAAAATTGCGCATGCTGTCACTTTGCAAAAGGCTTAAAAGGTATATTACATCGGAGCAAGCTATATTGGTAAAATAATATTACCAATACCGGATTATTTTCCGGGACCGTTTTGCTTCTCCCCCTTAGCGCCGCGGCACTTGTCCGAACAATAGCGCACGGCGTCCCAATCCTTGGCCCATTTCTTGCGCCACACAAATGGCAACCCGCAGGTGGCACAGATCTTTTGGGGCAGGTCGGATTTCTTTCGCATCTTTGCCATTCAATCCCTCTCCCGGCTCAATCCCTCTCGCGGCACGGCTTTGTTGAAAACATGAAAAAGCAGGCTCCGGGGACCGGAACCTGCTCTTTTAACTCGTTACACTGGATACAAACTAATTCAGTTATTTTCGGCTGCACCGGACATGGTGCCGTCAGCCGGGGCAGCGGTCGTTGCGGTGCTTGTGCCCGTTTCGCTTGTCAGGCTGGCGGCACTTTCATCACCATCGCGCCCGTTGTTCAAAACGACGAACAGCAGCAGCAAGATCATCAGGACCCCGAAAATCAAAGCCCCCTTGATCCCCAGCAATGCGGGTTTGTGGCGCGTTTCTTGCTTTTCGATATTTGTGTCGGGTGCTGACATGATCGTCCTCCGGTCAATAGTTTGTCGCCGCCGCCTTGCGGGGGCATTGTTGAAGGACTAACTTTGCATCTGGACATTCTGTTCCAAAATAAAGGAAAAAAATATGCGCGACGTTGCCCCCCAGACAATTTATCTGGCCGATTACACGCCTTTCGGCTTTATCATCGACAGCGTCGCCCTCAATTTCGATCTGCACCCCCACAAGACCCGGGTCACAAGCAAGATCGCATTCCGCCCCAACCCAGACGCGACAGACGGTACGTTTTTCCTGCATGGTGAAAAGCTGGACCTGATCAGCGCCAAGATCGACGGCACCCCGGTGACGCCCGACATCACGCCCGAGGGTCTGACCTGCGCCGTACCCGACGCCCCGTTCATATGGGAATCCGAGGTCGAGATTGACCCGACCGGAAACACAGCCCTTGAGGGGCTTTATATGTCGAACGGTATGTATTGCACCCAATGCGAGGCCGAAGGGTTTCGCAAAATCACCTACTACCCCGACCGTCCCGACGTGATGGCAGTTTTCACTGTGACCATCAACGGCCCACATCCAGTGCTGCTGTCCAACGGCAACCCCGTTTCCAGCGGCAGCAATACCGCCGAATGGCAAGACCCGTGGCCCAAGCCCGCCTATCTGTTCGCGCTGGTCGCAGGCGACCTGATCGCCCATCCCGGCAGCTTTACCACCAAATCGGGCCGCGAGGTCACGCTGAACCTTTATGTGCGTCCCGGTGACGAGGGAAAATGCGGCTTTGGCATGCAGGCGCTGAAGGATTCGATGAAATGGGACGAAGACGTTTACGGCCGCGAATACGACCTTGATCTGTTCAACATCGTTGCTGTCGATGACTTCAACATGGGCGCGATGGAAAACAAGGGGCTGAACGTCTTCAACTCTTCTGCCGTGTTGGCGTCGCCTGAAACCTCGACCGACATGAACTTTGAACGGATCGAGGCGATCATCGCGCACGAGTATTTCCACAACTGGACCGGCAACCGCATCACCTGCCGTGACTGGTTCCAACTGTGCCTCAAGGAAGGGCTGACCGTCTACCGCGACAGCCAGTTCACGTCCGACATGCGGTCGGGCCCCGTCAAGCGCATCGGCGACGTGATCGACCTGCGCGCGCGCCAGTTCCCCGAAGACCAAGGCCCGCTGGCCCATCCCGTGCGGCCTGACAGCTTTCAGGAAATCAACAACTTCTACACCGCGACGGTCTATGAAAAAGGGGCCGAAGTCATCGGTATGCTGAAACTGCTGGTCGGCGACAAGGCGTACTCAGATGCGCTTGATCTCTACTTTGATCGCCACGACGGCCAGGCCTGCACGATCGAAGACTGGCTGCGCGTATTCGAGGATACCACAGGCCGCGACCTGACCCAGTTCAAACGCTGGTATTCCCAAGCCGGCACACCGCATCTCTCTGTGACCGAAGACTGGGACCACGGCACGCTGACGCTGCATTTCAAACAGCACACCCCGCCCAGTGCTGCGACCCCTGACCCGCAGCCGCAGGTGCTGCCCATCGCCGTTGGCCTGATTGATCAAGACGGCGACGAGGTTGAACCCACTCTGGTGCTGGAAATGACCGAAGCCGAACAAAGCTTTGTCTTCGACAATCTGGGTACCCGCCCCACGACATCCATCCTGCGCGGCTTTTCCGCACCCGTGGTGCTGACCCAAGACCTGACAGATGCGGACCGCGCCCATTTGCTGGCCAATGACACCGATCCGTTCAATCGCTGGGAACAGGGCCGCATTTTGGCGCGCACCTCGCTGATGGCGATGATCCTTGAAGGTAAGAAACCCAACAAGGATTGGCTCAAGGGCATCCGCGCCGTGATCAGCGACGAACATCTTGATCCCGCCTACCGTGCGCTGATGCTAAGCCTGCCCTCGCAATCCGATCTGGCCCGCGCCTTGGCCGAAGACGGCCACACCCCCGACCCTGACATCATCTATGCCGCAGTCGAGGCGACCCGCGACGCGATGGCCAAGTCCTATGCCAACCTGCTGCCGACGCTTTATATGCGCCACACAGTAACGGACGACTATGAACCCAACGCTGCACAATCCGGCAAACGGTCGCTCGCCAATGCAGCCTTGTCCTTGCTGACCCGCACCGAAGGTGCCGCCATGGCGCAAAAGCAATACGATGCCGCCGATAACATGACCCAGCAGCTGAGCGCCTTGGCAAACCTGATCCGCGCGGGCAAAGGCAGCGGCGCGTTAAAAGCGTTTGAGGCGCAGTGGAAAGACGACCGTCTGGTGATGGACAAATGGTTCGGCCTGCAAGTGATGGAAGCCGACCCCGAAGAAGCCCACGAGATCGTCGAAACCCTGACCAAACACGCCGATTTCAATTGGAAAAACCCCAACCGCTTCCGCTCGGTATTGGGGGCCTTTGCCGCGCATCACGCTGGTTTCCATCATGCGTCTGGCGCGGGCTACCGCCTGCTGGCCGATTGGCTGATCAAGCTTGATCCGCTAAATCCACAAACCACAGCGCGTATGTGTTCGGCCTTCCAGACATGGGAACGCTATGACGCGGACCGGCAGACGCTGATCAAAGCCGAACTCGACCGCATTCTCGCGCAACCCGAGTTGTCGCGCGATACCACAGAAATGTTAACCCGGATCAGGGGGGCCTAAGCGATGCGTCCAATACTGCTCATCACCGGTGCCTCTGCTGGCATTGGTGCGGCCTGCGCGCGGCTCGCGGCCCCAACATATGATCTTGCCCTAAACTTTCGGTCCGACACTACGGGGGCCGAAGCAGTCGCCGCAGATGCCAAAGCCCAAGGCGCACGGGTCTTGCTGTGCCAAGGCGACGTTGCCAACCCCGCTGATGTGGCGCGTATCTTTGAACAGATCGACCAGACCTATGGCCGCCTGGATGCGCTGATCAACAATGCAGGGATCGTCGACCAGCTTGCCACGGTTGCCCAGATGGACCACGCCCGCCTTAAACGCATGTTCGATGTCAATGTCATCGGTGCCATGATGGTCGCCCAAGCCGCGGCCGCGCGGATGCAGGCGCAGGGCAACGGTGCCATCGTCAACATGGGCTCCATCGCCGCGCGGCTCGGGTCGGCCAATGAATTCGTGGATTATGCCGCCTCCAAAGCCGCCATCGACGCCTTTACCAAAGGTTTGGCCAATGAACTTGCCGCTCAAGGCATCCGCGTCAATGCGATCCGCCCCGGCCTGATCGAAACCGAAATACATGCCAAAGCGGGCGCACCCGACCGCGCGCAAACACTGGCGAAAAACATCCCGATGCAGCGCGTTGGTACCGCAGCCGAAGTCGCCTCTGCTACCCTGTTTTTGCTGTCGGATGCGGCCAGCTATATCACGGGTACGACGCTGGATGTCAGCGGCGGACGCTAGTGACCGCCCCCTATACGTTCAAACGCCAAGGTCGCAGTCGGGCGACCATGATGCTGGTCCCCGCAATCTGGCTGGTGCTGCTTTCCGCGCGGTTCTGGCTGAACGCCGACCTGCTGATCCTTGGCCTTATTGCGGTTTTCACGCTGCCCGCGGTGTGGGATGTGATCAACAACCCCTCAGCAGGCCTGACCCTGACGGACAGCGACCTGTGCTGGCACAGCGGGTCGCGCAACGCACAGATCACCTTGGCAGAGATCGACAAGACCCGCTTTGACACACGGTTGGACTTTTCGGTCCGCGCAACGGTGATCCTGAAAAACGGCCGCAAAATCCGGATACCGTTTGAGGCAACGCCGCCCCACCAAGACTTCGAACATGCCCTGAACGCCAAAGACATCAAAACCGAGCGTCACCATTTCAGCCTCAGACAATGATCCCCTGCTTCTCTGGCTCTTAAATATCCTCGCCGAAGGCATCCAGCCAATGCGCCAAACACCAACGCTTGATGCGCCCCTTCGGGGCCGCGCCTTGGGACGTGACGCGCCAATCGGCTTGCAGTAATTCTGACGCCTCAACCAACCCGCCATCGCCTCCCGCTTTGCGGCACTGCGCATCGGGCCCCAATCTGCTGCAACGCCGCGTCCGCCGCGCCCATAAATGACACCGTCACGCGGCACCGTGACCGCCATGATGCGCGCAGCACAGCTTAGGTTCGCGGCACCGTTTCTCAACGCCTCTCCGGTACCGACATTGCACTTATACCCGCGCGCCGTCGCAGGCAGGATTTGCAACAACCCAAACCAGCGGCCTCCGCCGCCCACAGCCCGAGACTTGTAGGTGCTCTCATATTTGGACAGCGCCGACATGAAACCCACCCAAAACGCCCGTCGCGCCGCATCATCCGCTGTGGGGTACGCCGGACACCACTGCGCGATGTCGGCAGGCACTGTATCAACCAAGGGCGCTCCATGGCCTTTCAATGCGGACAAGGCAGACCGTGTCCAAAGCGCATGACCTTGCATGTGTTGAAACTGTGTGCGCGGTAAATTGCCGGGGCGCGTCGGGGGCGAGATCGCAGAAAGGTGCGCCTGATCCGAAACGGATGTGTCAGTAGATTGTAAACCGAGCCCCGGCGTTGCATTCTTGCCATCAGCGTCCAGCGAGAAAGCTGCCTCTGCTCCGCCATCGGCGCGTGCGCTTACGGCGTCACTGGCTAACGCATAAGTTGCGCAGCTCACTATAGCCAAAACCAAAAGCAATACCCTCACCCGGTCAGCACCCTCTCTGAAAGCTCTTTGTTTTATGTGGGCGCAGTTAACGGTGCTATGTCTCATCCAATACACCATCCGCGATCACACCATATCTAATCCATGAACAATTGGGCAAGATTTCGCCTTAAACACACCTCTAAGTTGCAGAGAAATCTTTGACCGACCTTCGCAGCGCCATCTTCGTGCCCAATTACGGTGGCAAAACTAGCCTCATTAATCGGGTTCCAACGACTGAATGGACAAAAAATGCAGCATTTGAGCAAAATTTTCAAACGTAAAAAAATACCCGCAATTTTTTCGGGTGCCCAGAAACCGACGCCCACTATTTCAATGCTTGCAGACCGGATCGCTGGCGCAAAAAGCCAAAATCGTGTGGCGCGGCGTCTGAATATCCAAAACCTGCAAGAACAGCTTTGCATCCACTGCCCCGACCCTACCGCCGAGGAGCGTCTGCGCGACACTAATCAGGAATTGGGCCAGAAAATGGTGCGTCAGGAAAACTGGCAAGAACTAGCCCAGATCATCCGCACAGCTGATGCCGCACGGTCGTTGACCCCGGGTTCAATGCCGGTGGCCGAGCTGATCAGCTATGGTGCGCGCGCTGACGTTGTGACGGCAGCAGAGCATGCGATCAGCGAAATCGAAGAAAAATCCTCCAGAGCCCTGCTGGATGGGATCGAGGATTTCGAACATGTCCTTGAAGCCAGCCCCGACGATTACGCGGTCGCCTGTATCGTCGCACAGGCGCATATCGACATCGGTTGGGCTTGGCGGGGCAATGGATGGGATATGGAAGTCGCCCCCCGGAATCGTGACGCTTTTGCCGCGCATTTCGAACGCGCCAGCGAGATCATTGCCCCCTTCGTCGAAAGATACCCCGACAGCCCCTTGGTGGCTGCCACCCACTGTGCACAAGTCAGCGGCCCGATCGGCAAAAAGAATGACGTGGCCGACAAGTACGAACATCTTATCGATCTCAACCCCAACAACCCGCGCCCGATGCGCGCTATGGGCAACCACCTGCTGCCCCGGTGGTTTGGCAGCTATGACCAGCTTGAACTAGAAGCCCGTCGCACAGCCGCACGCACCGAACACATCTGGGGGGCCGGCGGCTATACTTGGGTCCAGTTCGACGCAATTTCGTGCGATGACACGGCCTGCGCCAATCTGGATCTGCCCTTTTTCATCGACGGGTTACGCGACATCCTGACCCGGCGACCCAACGCCTATACCGCCAATCTACTGGCCGCCTATTGCGCCAACACCATTGGCCAAGGCTATTCCGGCAATGACGAGGCAGATCACGTGCGGGCGCAAATCTCGGATTGTACGGAATGGATTGTGCGCGAATATCTGACGGAATTGCACCCGATGATCTGGGCCCACGCGGCCCACGGGTTTGACAATAACATCCGCATCCGGTCACCCCACAAGTTTGCGGCCTCCGGGCGCGAAGATGCGCTGCGGATCATGGCAAGCCTTTTCAAATCCGAAATCGCAGCAGGTAACCGCATTGTCTTTACCGACAAAGGCCCCCGCGCCACGATTGCCTGACCCAAAGCCCAATCCGTAATTGCGGCTCACTGGACCAGAATGATCGTAAAAGATCTGAAACGGTAAGGCCCGTATTAGGTCAGTGCAGCGGAAACATATCATGAATTTGGTGTACTGCCCCCATCAGTACCCCGAATTGTGCGGGACCAGCCTGCACGCTGATCCGGCACCTTTGCGTCTTGCAAGGTGACCTGCACCCTCTTGCAGCACCCCGCCCCCTGTCTTATGACCACAGCATATCCCTAAAGACGCCAAAGGTGCCCCGATGCTTGACCTGACCTATGACAGCCCCAAAGTCCGCACAATTGCCGGTGCCAAACATGACTGGGAACTGGTCATCGGGATGGAGGTGCATGCGCAGGTCCAATCCAACGCCAAGCTGTTTTCGGCGGCCTCAACCAAATTCGGGGCGGAACCCAACAGCAACGTATCTTTTGTGGACGCGGCGATGCCGGGCATGCTGCCCACGCTTAACGAATTTTGCGTCGAACAGGCGGTGCGCACCGGTCTGGGCCTGAAGGCACAGATCAATCTGGAAAGCGCGTTTGACCGCAAAAACTATTTCTATCCCGACTTGCCACAAGGCTATCAGATTTCCCAACTTTACCACCCCATCGTGGGCGAAGGCGAAGTTCTGGTTGAACTGGGCGACAACATCGCACGTCTGGTGCGCGTCGAACGCATCCACCTTGAACAGGACGCGGGCAAATCCATTCACGACATGGACCCGAACATGTCCTTCGTCGATTTGAACCGCACAGGTGTCGCCCTGATGGAGATCGTCAGCAAGCCCGACATTCGTGGCCCCGAAGAAGCCGCCGCCTATCTGACCAAACTGCGCCAGATCCTGCGCTATCTGGGCACGTGCAATGGGGACATGCAATCAGGTGCGATGCGCGCCGACGTGAACGTGTCGATCTGCCTGCCCGGCCAATATGAAAAATACCAAGCAACGCAGGATTTCAGCCATCTGGGCACCCGTTGCGAGATCAAGAACATGAACTCCATGCGCTTTATCCAGCAGGCCATCGAAGTCGAAGCGAAGCGGCAGATCGCCATCGTTGAAGGTGGTGGCGAAGTCGTGCAGGAAACCCGCCTGTTTGACCCTGACAAGATGGAAACCCGTTCCATGCGGTCCAAGGAAGAAGCGCATGATTACCGCTATTTCCCCGACCCCGATCTGCTGCCTTTGGTGATCGAACAGGCTTGGGTTGATAACATCAACGCGACTTTGCCCGAATTGCCCGACGCCAAGAAAGCGCGCTTTATCAATGACTTCGGACTAAGCGACTATGATGCATCCGTGCTGACCGCAGACCTCGACAGCTCAAGCTATTTTGAGGAAACAGCCAAAGGCCGTGATGGAAAGATGGCGGCGAACTGGGTGATCAACGAATTGTTCGGCCGTCTCAAGAAAGACGAAAAGGCAATTACCGACAGCCCCGTCACCCCTGCCCAATTGGGCGGTGTGATCGACCTGATTGCTTCTGATGCGATTTCGGGCAAGATCGCCAAAGATGTGTTTGAAATCGCCTATACCACAGGCCGCGACCCCGCCGAAATCGTCGAGACCGAGGGCCTGACACAGGTCACCGACACCGGCGCGATCGAGGCAGCAGTGGACGCAATCATCGCGGCAAACCCTGATCAGGTCGCTAAGGCGCGGGAAAACCCCAAGCTGGCAGGCTGGTTCGTGGGTCAGACCATGAAGGCCACAGGTGGCAAGGCGAACCCCAAAGCGGTCAATGAAATCGTAGCGAAAAAGCTGAACGGCTGAGGGCGGCACGGAATTTTCAAAAATTCCGGCCCGTTTTCTTTGAAGAAAACGTTCCCCGCCGAAGCTGGATCACCCTAACGAAAGGTTGCCCCTTGGAAACGCCCTTCAAATCATCACTGCGCCCGGTCAGGCCCGAATGGATCGACTTTAACGGGCACCTGAACATGGCGTATTATTCCGTGTTGATGGATAACGCCGTCGATGATGCCTATGAGCACCTTGGCTTCGGACCCGAGTATCAAAAGCAGGGCTGCACCACCTATGTCGCCGAATTTCACATCTGCTATGTCCGCGAATTGCATGAAGGCGCGCAGACCTACTGCACCTTTCAGCTGCTGGACTATGACGAAAAGCGGTTTCACAGCTTTACGCAGCTTTGGCACGAAGACGGCTGGCTTGCCGCCACCGGAGAGGCGCTGACCCTGCATGTCGATCAATCAGGGCCCCGCGTTGCCCCCATGCCCGACACGACCCTGACCAAGCTGGAACAGATGAAGCAAGCCCACAGCACGCTGCCCTTTCCCGACCGTGCCGGACGCAGAATCGCGATCAAGCAACAGGCACCTCAAAGCTGAAAAGCACTGCCATACGTTGTCGGAGATTTTTCGATGCGGTATGATGTGCATAAAAATCTTGAAGGACTCCCATGCCCCGATACGAGTATAAAGTTGTCGCCGCCCCCAGCAAGGGCTTGAAGGGTAAGAATATCAAAGGGGCCGAAGCGCGGTTTTCACATGCACTCCAAGAGCTTATGAACGGGCTTGCGGGGTACGGCTGGGAATATCAGCGCGCGGAAACCCTGCCTTCGATTGAACGGGCGGGTCTGACGGGTACGACAACCGAATGGCGCAATGTTTTGGTGTTCCGCCGCCTGCGCGACAACAATGGTGAGGGTTTCAGCCCCGAATTGCTGCCCGCCCCGCATGAATTCGACGGCGATCCGGCCCCGGTGCAAAAGACCGAAACCACAGGATCACAGGGTGATTTATCACCCACCGCCAATGAGACAGATCAAGATACCCCGACCATTGCCGCAGCTTTGGTCAGCAGCATGGCCCTGCGGCGGAAGAAACCCGCCGACAAGGGCGCTGCAGATGCGGCCTCCGAAGACGACGCCCCATCACAGGCACCCGAAGATAGTGCGCCCGACACGTCCGCCCAAGTGGATCAGCCCCCCCTCAAGTCGAAAGACTAACCGGCACGGTATGTGTCGGGGACTATGTTTCAGGCATCCAGATCCAGCGCCAGCGCGTGGATGCGACCAATCAACTCAGGCCCCAACGCGCCATGCACCGCCCGGTGCCTTGCAATACGGCTAAGGCCTACAAAGTGGCTCGACCGGATTTTGACGTTGAAATGGCTCTCGCCCCCCTCGCGGTGCCCTGCGTGCCCGCGATGGCTTTCGCTGTCATCGACGACATTCAACTCCGAGGGCGCAAACGCCGCCTCAAGCTTGTCTGCAATTTCTTGAGTTACTGACATTTTTTCGCAAAGCCCCCTTCTATCTGACGCTGTAAGCCTTAAAGTGAACGGCCTGAGTCGGAAAGGTCCAAACCCATGCCAAAACCTGATCCCTTTGGATTCGACATGTCTGTGTCGTCCTCAAAGAAAAAAAATCCCCGTGGTCGGCGGGGGATGTCCGGCGCGTCCGAGACATCACAGCGCGTCTGTTCGCATCCCGGATGCGAGCTGGACGGCAAATACCGTGCGCCCAAAGCGCCCGATGTGCTGGACGATTACATCTGGTTCTGCCAGCAGCATGTCCGTGAATATAACCTAAAGTGGAATTTCTTTGACGGCACCACCGAGGCCGAATTGAACGCCCAGATGTCCAAGGACAAGGTCTGGGAACGCACAACCAAGCCTTTGGGCGACCCTGAAGCGCGGGCTTGGGCGCGGCTTGGCATCGAAGACCCGCATCAGGTATTGGGCAAGAACGCGACGCAGAACCCCGGCAAGGGGCCTGCCGCAGGACGCCGCCTGCCGCCCACAGAACGCCGCGCGCTCGAGATTCTGGAAGCCAAGGACACCTGGACCAAACCCGAAGTGCGCAAGGCTTATAAAAAGCTGATCAAGGTCCTGCACCCCGACATGAACGGCGGCGACCGCAGTCAGGAAGAACAGCTGCAAGAAGTTGTCTGGGCGTGGGATCAACTGAAATCCAGCCGGAACTTCAAAGACCAGTAACCCCCTTTTGCGCGCTCGGGCCTGTTTGCAGGCAAGGCGCGCAAAAGCCCCCGTCGCTTGGGAAAAATGCCCGAAAATCGCAAATGGCTGAAACATTGACCGCCGCGTCATTGTCGCAGAGGCGAATTGGCCCTTTCCCTTGCGTCTCAGAAAGATATGTTGCCACCCAACGGCGACCCTGACCCGCAGGGCGCGCACCAGCATGAAGGACTACACGACATGACCGAGACCTCATTGGATCTTAACGCGAAACCCACCAAAGAGATCTCCGTGCGCGAAGTCTTTGGCATCGACACAGACATGATCGTGCATGGTTTTGAGGAACGCACCAGCCGCGTGCCGGATCAAGACAGCACCTACAAGTTCGACCCTGATACGACGATGGCGATCCTTGCCGGCTTTAACCACAACCGCCGCGTTATGGTTCAGGGCTATCACGGGACGGGTAAATCCACGCACATCGAACAGGTGGCAAGCCTGCTGAACTGGCCCTGTGTGCGCGTCAACCTTGACAGCCACATCAGCCGGATCGACCTGATCGGTAAAGACGCGATCAAGCTGGTCGATGGCAAACAGGTCACCACCTTCCAAGAAGGCATCCTGCCTTGGGCGCTGCGCAACCCCACCGCGATTGTGTTCGACGAATACGATGCGGGCCGCGCAGACGTGATGTTCGTGATCCAGCGCGTTCTCGAAGTTGACGGCAAGCTGACTTTGCTTGACCAGAATAAGGTGATCGAACCGCACCCCTATTTCCGCATTTTTGCGACCGCCAACACCGTAGGTTTGGGCGATACAACGGGCCTCTACCACGGCACGCAGCAGATCAACCAAGGTCAGATGGACCGTTGGTCGCTGGTCGCCACGCTGAACTATCTGTCGATTGACGCTGAAACCGCGATCGTTCTGTCCAAGAACCCGCATTACAACACCGACAAAGGCCGCAAAACGATCAAGCAGATGGTCACCGTCGCCGACCTGACACGCACCGCCTTTATGAACGGCGATCTATCCACGGTGATGTCGCCACGTACCGTCATCGCATGGGCCCAAAATGCCGAGATTTTCCGCAACGTCGGCTATGCGTTCCGCCTGTCGTTCCTCAACAAATGCGACGAGCTTGAGCGCCAGACGGTTGCCGAATTCTATCAGCGCCTGTTCGACGAGGAATTGCCTGAATCAGCGGCCAGCGTGAGCCTTGGGTAAAAGCGCGCCCATCATCGGGGTCTGTGCAGCCCTGCTGACAAGCAGCGGTGCGCAGGCCTATGATGACGCGGCGATCTATCCCGCCGCGCAATGCGCTGCCTTCTGGTTGGGGTTCAACGACTACGCCAAACGGTCACCGTTTTTAGACAGTTCGCCGGATGATCTGAACCGGTCAAATGCGTTCCGTTCGGTTGCCGTCAGACTTGCCCCCGCCCGTGTGGCTGAAATTGACCGGACGATCCAAGACCAGCGCAGCGCAATGGCCCTTTTGGCCGAAGCCGTGATTTATGCCAACGACAAGCAGTCTCGCAAGGTATTTGAAACACTGACACAAACCTGCGAGAGTTTTGCAAGCAAACATCCTGAGACGCGAGATTTGAAATGAGCAAACCATCAGACAATCCCGCCGACGCGTTCAAAAAAGCGCTGGCCGAAGCGACCAAGGTCATGTCCCATGACCCCGATCTGACCGTCAGCTATTCCGTCGATCCGTCGGGCATCTCGGGCGATGCGATGCGCCTGCCGCAGGTCAGCCGCCGGATGACCCGTGACGAAGTGTTGCTGGCCCGTGGCACCGCAGATGCGCTGGCGCTGCACAGGCGCTATCACAACGGCCAGACCCATTCGAAGTACCTGCCCAACGGCGACATGGCCCGCGAGCTGTACGAGGCGATGGAAACCGCCCGTTGCGAGGCTGTAGGCGCGCGTGACATGCCCGGCACCGCCGGAAACATCGACGCCAAGATCAAATACGATTCCCTGCGCAAGGGCTATGATCAGGCGAAACAGCCCAGCGACGTACCGCTGTCCACCGCTGCGGGGTACCTTGTGCGCCATCTGGCCACGGGCCGCGATTTGCCCCCCGGTGCCGCCAACGCGATGGAACTGTGGCGCGGCTATATCGAAGAACAGGCTGGCGGCACGCTTGAGACATTGAAAGATACTTTAGACGATCAGGCCGCATTCGCTCGGTTTGCCCGCAAGATGATCGTTGATCTGGGCTATGGCGACCAGTTGGGCGATGATCCTGACCAATCCGACGACGATCAGGACGAAGCCGAAGAAGAAGGCACCGAAGAAGAACAAGATCCCGATAGCACCGGTCAGGACGAAGACGACGAAGAGGCCGAAGCATCCCCCGAGCAATCGCAAGAAGAGCAGCAGGACGCATCGCAGGCGCAAGTGTCGATGGACGACATGGCCGATCAGGAACTTGGCGAAGAAGCCGAAATGCCCGATGGCGACGCCCCGATGGAACCACCTGCCCCGCCGCAAGCGTCAGATGCCGATCCGAATTATCTGGTCTACCGCACCGACAATGACGAGGTGATCGGCGCAGAAGATCTGGCCGAACCCGCCGAATTGGAACGCCTGCGCGCCTATCTGGACCAGCAGTTGGAACCGCTGAAAGGGGCCGTAAGCCGCCTTGCCAACAAGCTGCAACGCCGGTTGCAGGCGCAGCAGAACCGGTCGTGGGAATTCGACCTTGAGGAAGGCACGCTGGACGCGGGTCGTCTGGCGCGGATCGTGGCGAACCCGACCACGCCGCTGTCGTTCAAGATGGAAAAAGACACCGAATTCCGCGATACCTGCGTGACGCTGCTGCTTGATAACTCGGGGTCAATGCGGGGTCGGCCGATCTCAATCGCGGCGATTTGTGCGGATGTTCTGGCGCGCACGCTGGAACGCTGCAACGTCAAAGTCGAGATTTTGGGCTTTACCACCCGCGCGTGGAAGGGCGGCCAAGCCCGCGAGACGTGGCTGAACGAAGGCCGCCCTGTGCAGCCCGGCCGTCTGAACGACCTGCGCCACATCATCTATAAATCCGCCGACGCACCTTGGCGGCGCACGCGGCCCAATCTGGGTCTGATGATGAAGGAAGGCTTGTTGAAGGAAAACATCGACGGCGAGGCGCTGGAATGGGCGCACCGCCGGATGATTGCCCGCCACGAGTCGCGCAAGATTTTGATGGTGATCAGCGACGGCGCACCGGTCGATGACAGCACGCTGTCGGTCAACCCGGCCAACTATCTGGAAAAGCACCTGCGCGATGTGATCGCCATGGTCGAAAAGCGCAAAGCGGTCGAACTGCTGGCGATCGGGATTGGCCATGATGTGACGCGGTATTATGATCGCGCGGTAACCATTACCGATGTCGATCAGCTGGCTGGTGCGATGACTGAACAGCTGGCAGCGCTGTTTGACACCGATCCCCGCAAACGGGCGCGCGTCATGGGCATGCGTCGCGCAAGCTGAGGGTGCGGAACGCTCCGCGGGGAGTTTATTTGGCAAAATGAAGAAGGACTTGCGTCATGTTTCAATCGTTTGAGGTGACATCGAGGCCTGAACAAGGGCCACCGCGTTTGGCGGCGTTGGGTGCGGAATTAAAGGCCGAAGGGCTGGACGGCTTTCTCGTGCCCCGTGCGGATGCACATCAGGGCGAATATGTAGCGCCCCATGATGAAAGGCTAAGCTGGCTGACCGGATTTACCGGATCGGCGGGGTTTTGTGCCGCGTTGATGGATGTTGCGGGCGTGTTCATTGACGGGCGGTACCGCACACAGGTCAAGGCGCAGGTGGCAGATGTCTATACCCCCGTGGCGTGGCCCGAGGTGTCCTTGGCAGAATGGTTGAAGGCGGAATTGCCGGGTGGCGGGGTTGTCGGGTTTGATCCGTGGCTGCATGCCGTGGGGCAGATCGAGCAGCTTGAGGAGGCGCTGAAAGGCAGTGGTGTCAAGATGCAGCGTTGCGCCAATCTGGTAGACCGGATTTGGCACGATCAGCCCACGCCACCGATGTTTCCCGCCAAGGTACACCCATTGGAATTCGCCGGTGAATCGCACGCCGACAAATGCGCGCGCTTGGGCGCGGCGTTGCGCGAAAAGGGCGAGAGTGCCGCAGTGATTACCTTGCCGGACAGCCTGTGTTGGTTGCTTAACATTCGCGGCGCAGACATTGCACGCAATCCAGTTGTGCATGGCTTTGTGGTGTTGCACGGATCGGCGGCGGTTGATCTGTTTGTCGCACCGCAAAAGGTTGCCGATCTGGCCGACCATCTGGGCGACAGCGTGACCGTACATGCGCCTGATGTGTTGCTCGCCTATCTTAGCGCCCTGCCCGGGCCGATCCGGCTGGACAAGGCCACCGTTCCGGTTGCCGTGGCCGATGCGGTAGGCGACCGTGCATCATGGGGCGACGATCCTTGCGCCTTGCCCAAAGCCTGCAAGAACGAGGCCGAGGTCGCAGGATCAGCTGCGGCGCATTTGCGCGACGGGGCGGCCTTGGTTGAACTGCTGGCGTGGCTGGATGCACAGACCCCTGGCACGGTTTCCGAAACACAGGTCGTGGCAAAGTTGGAGGCGGCCCGCCGCCGTGACAACGCCCTGCAAGACATCAGCTTTGAGACCATCGCAGGTACCGGTCCGAACGGGGCAATCATGCATTACCGCGTGACCGAGGAAACCGACAGCATGCTTGAGGACGGTCACCTGCTGGTGCTTGATTCCGGCGGTCAGTATCTGGATGGGACAACGGACATCACCCGCACCGTCGCCATTGGTGCCGCCCCATTGGAGGCGAAACAGGCCTTTACCCGTGTTCTAATGGGCATGATCGCGATGAGCCGGTTGCGCTGGCCGCGGGGCCTTGCCGGGTCCCATATCGAGGCAATCGGTCGCTTGCCCTTGTGGATGGCGGGGCAGGATTTCGACCATGGTCTGGGGCACGGCGTCGGCGCGTACCTTAGCGTGCATGAAGGGCCACAGCGATTGAGCAGGATCAGCACCGTGCCGTTGTCCCCCGGTATGATCCTGAGCAACGAGCCGGGCTATTACCGCGAAGGCGCTTTTGGCATCCGCCTTGAAAACCTGCTGGTTGTGCGCCCTGCGCCCGACCTGGCTGGCGGGGATCATCACCGCGAAATGCTGTTCTGGGAAACGCTAAGCTTTGCCCCGATCGACAAGCGTCTGATCCTTGCCGATATGTTGGATACGCCGACGCGCGACTGGTTGAATACCTATCACAGCGACGTCGCGGAAAAGATCGGGCCCCGGCTATCGCCAGAGGCGAAACTATGGTTGGATGCCGCAACTGCGCCGATTTGAGCGCCAAAAAGATAATATATTTCAGGGGGAAACGAAAACATGACAGACCATATCAAGATCATAAAAGCCAACGGCACATGGACAGTCCGCGCCGGGGGGGCCGTATTGGCAGAGACCAAGAATGCGCTGGAACTGCGCGAGGGCGACATGGATGCTGTGATCTATATTCCGCGCGAAGATATCGCCATGGCGTTCTTGGACAAGACCGACAAGACCACCCACTGCCCGCACAAGGGCGACGCGAGCTATTATTCCGTGGTCACGAAAAGCCGCACTTTGAATAATGTGGCGTGGTCATATGAAAATCCCAACGACGCTGTCGCTGGGATCAAGGGCCATCTGGCCTTTTATTCAACTGTCGACGAAGTCGCCGTTGAACAGATCTAGGCGTCGTCCTTAGACGTTCAGCAACCAGCTGGTGTCGGCGCTAAGCGCGGCGGCATCAGTATTTTGCAAGATTACAACGACATTCCCGCCAACCACGATTTCACTGTCCGTGCCATTTGCAGCGGCCCGAATGACAAAGTTGCCATCGCCCGGTGCGAATGTCGCCGGAGAGGTCTGGGTCTCCTGCAAATACAGCCCGTCTTCTGCCAGATTAAAGTCCGTCACGATGACGGGATCTGTGCCCACCTGATCATAGCCAATTGCGTTGATCACATCGACACCAGTACCGCCCGTGACAGTATCGCCATCGTTGGCGCTGATCGTGTCATTGCCATCCCCGCCCATTACCGTGTCTGCCAAGGTATCGGAAACGCCGGTCACATCTGTGCCAAAGTTAAAGTCATAGGCGCGGATCACGTCATTGCCGACACCGCCGTCAATCTCGTCTGCACCGGTTCCTGACAGCAAGAAATCATTGCCGTCCTCGCCCATCATCATGTCGTTGCCCGGACCGCCAAAGATCGCGTCATTGCCCGCACCACCGCTGATGATGTCATCGCCCTTATTGCCCGCCAGCTGATCGGGGCCTTCGCCACCGGACAGGGTATCATTGCCTGGACCCGCGTTGATCGTGTCAGCACCGCTATCCCCGAACAGGTTGTCATTACCGCCACCACCGTTCAGCAGATCGCTTTGGGTGCCGCCATCCAAAAGGTCATCGCCTGTGCCGCCATTCAGCGTATCATTCAAGCCACCACCCATCAGGGTATCATTGCCGACATTGCCATTCAGCAGGTCGTTGCCGCCCATGCCGTCCAGCAAATCGTCACCGGACAAACCGCTAAGCGTGTCATTGCCAGTGCCGCCGAACAGGGAATCGTTGCCCGCGCCGCCGTTCAGGCCGTCGTTACCGTCGTTGCCGTACAGTTCGTCATTGCCATCGTTGCCAGCAAGGTAATCAAAGCCCTCACCGCCGCTGAGCGTATCAAAACCGCGACCGCCAAACAGAGTATCAGCGCCAAAATTGCCCTGAATATCATCGTTGCCCGACCCGCCGTTCAGCAGATCGTTGTTGGTGCCGCCGCGCAGGACGTCGTTGCCTTTGCCGCCAAACAGCGTATCGGCCAAGCCGTTGCCAAACAACGTGTCGGCCCCGTCGCCACCATCAAGGTAATCCGCGCCATTGCCGCCCACTAGCGTATCCTGCCCGCCAAAACCGGCAAGGCTATCGTCGCCAAAACTCCCCTCAAGGGAATCGTCACCAGCACCGCCATCCAGCGTGTCATTGCCGTTTTCACCCAGCAGCGTATCATTCCCGGTACCGCCGCGCAGCACGTCTGTGCCGTCGCCGCCAAGCAGCATATCGTCATCGCCAAAGCCGGTCAGAAGATCGGCACCGGCGCCGCCATTAACAGTGTCCGCCTGCGGGCCACCATTCAGCGTGTCATCACCGTCATTCCCTTCGATGGTGTTCAATCCACCGCCACCTGAAATGCTGTCGTCGCCAGTGCCACCAACCAAGTAATCGTCATTACCAAAACCGTTGATCGTGTCGTCGCCCTCAAGGCCGTTCAGATCATCCATGGCCCCTGTGCCGGTCAGCAGGTCGTTGCCGATTGTGCCGATCTGGGTGTTCACCACAGCATCCGGATCATCCTGCATCTGATCCGTTGTTTCAGTGTCATTGTCATCGTCACTGAACAATCCGGCCGCACCAAAAAGCGCCAAAGCGGGTAGCAAAAGCAAGCCTAGCATAAATCAATCCCCTCAAATAAAGTTAAGGCTAGATTAACCTAATTCCCGCCGTCGTTAAGCCATGAAATTGCCTCATTTGAATTGGTTGAGGACGGATCAAAGACAATCACATCGGCGCTGCGTCATTGTTATTCCATGCGCTACAATTATGAATGCTCTTCGGCGGCAGTATCCGCCAAGGCACGGTTATAGGCCTTCAAAGCGTCCACTTGGAACAGTGCCCCCAACAATTCGGGCGGCGAATCAGGCTTCAAAGTCACGACCGGAATGAATGCAACTCCTGATTGTTCAAAGATCGGCATCGCGGCCTCAAGCGTGGCGGTGCCGTCGATATATGTCCCCTCTTTGATGAGGGTCCAGCAGGTTTCCTCGTCGGCCGCACGCGGGTCATCCGGGCGGCGCATAATCCGCGCCACCACGAACATCGCCAGCAGA
>Ga0209095_1000591_pt1 | contig 21405 bp, 20 predicted proteins | sample COGITO_mtgs_1104_3_FD_184795 | JGI IMG/M metagenome (GOLD analysis project Ga0209095, IMG submission 184795) | Pelagic marine microbial communities from North Sea - COGITO_mtgs_110404 (SPAdes) (version 2) | ecosystem: Environmental > Aquatic > Marine > Epipelagic ... | reverse complement strand
GTGATAACGTTCTTGAGCATCTGTTCGTTGGTAAGGGTGGTCATTTGTATGATAAATACTTTACTTACTTCTCTTCATTTTTTTAAGTAAAACTGTAATATTCTTACATTTTTATAGGGAAATGATACAAAAATAAAGTGATAAAAGGATGTTATCCTTCTATCAATACTATGTTTTGTTTACTCACTACCCGAAGATTTCTTCTGTTCTTGCCACAATTCCGCAATAGCTTTCATCCTGTCCTTAGAATCAAACTTTTCTTTCACCTCCGGCATCTTATCCTTGACAAACTGTTGATAGAGAGTCAGTGCCTTAGGTTCCTTGTCTTCCTTAGACACTTTAGTCTTCCTGACAGTGGTTTTACCGTTCTTAGCTTTGTTGATAACTTTATTCATCTCAGTATCAAAGTCAGCTTCGTCGGTGATATCCATCTTCTTGATGATGGTGATAACGTTCTTGAGCATCTGTTCGTTGGTAAGGGTGGTCATTTGTATGATAAATACTTTACTTACTTCTCTTCATTTTTTTAAGTAAAACTGTAATATTCTTACATTTTTATAGGGAAATGATAAAAGGATAATATGGATATCCTTTTATCATATATATTAATTTTTTACTTTCCAATTTTCTTTAAAATAATTGACAACTCCTGTTCGGGAAGTTCAGCTAGAGCAATAGAAAGATTTTCCAATGTTGGTTTTAAATCTTTTTCACGGTTAAGAGAACATAATATACTGTATATCACACCTCTAGTATGTATTTCTTGAAGCAGTTCTTTCGGTTGAGGATACACGATTTTACTGTAAATTATATCTTGGATATCTTCAGGTGCATTATCAAGCATTGTCACCATAGTAGATTTCTGGTTGGTAAGGGTGGTCATTTGTATGATAAATACTTTACTTACTTCTCTTCATTTTTTTAAGTAAAACCGTAATATTCTTACATTTTTATAGAAAAATAAATGATAAAAGGATGTTATCCTTCTATCAACATTTAGTTGCTTACTCACTACCCGAAGATTTCTTCTGTTCTTGCCACAATTCCGCAATAGCTTTCATCCTGTCCTTAGAATCAAACTTTTCTTTCACCTCCGGCATCTTATCCTTGACAAACTGCTGGTAGAGAGTCAGTGCCTTAGGTTCCTTGTCTTCCTTAGACACTTTAGTCTTCCTGACAGTGGTTTTACCGTTCTTAGCTTTGTTGATAACCTTATTCATCTCAGTATCAAAGTCAGCTTCTTCAGTGATATCCATCTTCTTGATGATGGTGATAACGTTCTTGAGCATCTGTTCGTTGGTAAGGGTGGTCATTTGTATGATAAATACTTTACTTACTTCTTTTCATTTTTTTAAGTAAAACTGTAATATTCTTACATTTTTATAGGAAAATTATACAAAAATAAAGTGATAAGTATTATTCTATATTTTACTTACCATTAGAGGATTCTTGGTGTTTTTTCCATAGAATAGCAATAGCTTTCATCCTTTCTTTGGGTTCATACTGATCTTTCACTTCAGGATACTTTTCCTTTACAAAAAGATTATAAGGTGTAGGTGCTTTCTTAGATTTCTTTGATTCTTTTGAATTACTTTTACCGGTAGTTGTTCCTTTCTTAGCTTTCTCAATAATTTTATTCATCTCAGTATCAAAGTCATCTTCTTTATTGATATCCATCTTCTTAATGATGGTTATAACGTTCTTAAACATCTGCTCGTTTGTAAGAGTAGCCATTTATTAAATAATATTATTATTTATTTAAATGATAGTAGCTATTATACTCTTTATATTATTAATTATAATATTAATTGCAACAATTGGTGCCTTAATATATTCTTTAATATGTTTTGGTTATAGTGGAACGCCTATGGACAAAATACTAGGATTAGTTATAGCATATTTACTTGGACCTTTCTATTGGATTTATTATTATTGGCATCCAACTTATTGTAAAAATAATATTAGCAATACGAAACAATAATATCTATATCTAAAGGTTTTGTATAAAATAACCAAAAATTATATTTAAAACATTTTTCGTAATTTTTATTTTTAATATCAGCTATATTATTTTTAATATGATCTTCATATTTATTTAAAGAACATTGTATTACATTTAAATCTTGTTTTTCTTTTGGTAATTTGTCATATATTTCTTTAATATAATTATTAAAAGAACCAGCATTAAAATGTGGTGCTTTGGGATTAGTTGAAGTTTTTACAAAATGTTTGTATTTATTTGTATAATTATTGACCATTTTTTCAACTTTTTTAGTAAAAATTTCTGAATATTTAGCTTGTTCAATGTATAGTTCGGGAACAACACTTTGTTTATTAAGATTTTTAAAATCTTCAAAAATATCAGTATAATTAGATTCCCATATAACGGAAATAAAGATCATTGGATTAATATTATCAATTTCTAATAGTTTTTCAAGAACTTTAAGACGATGATTACCATCATAACAAACCATTTTTTCTTCTTTATCAAAAGCTAAATGTAAAAAGAAATGTAAATGTTTTTTTTCAATATATGTTTCATACATTTCATTAACTTTCTGTTCTTCTTGTGTTCTATTTCTTGACCAATTTTTAACATAGTGCGTTATAATATCAAAAGGTAATAAATAATAATAATATTTATTATTTTCAATACTAATTAAATATTTTTTAATATCACTTTGTTTCATTATATATTATTTAATTAAATGTTTTTTATATAATCGTAAATTATTTCATATCACATACTTTAGGTGTATTATATTTAAAATTACTATTTCTACTACTATCGTAACCAGAAACTTGATTAGCTTGAGAAAAATCGGGAGGATTACAATTATTAAAATTATTTTTATCAGATATTTTTTTATTTTTTGTGTTGATATTAAACTCTTCACCTACACAAGGTTGTTTATATTTAGTATCCCACCAATCAAAATTATAATTTGATCTTTTATTATCACAATGTTTAGGATTAATTACTTCACCAAGTATAAAATAGCCATCTTTATCACCATAATAGCAATTTTTAGAAATCATATGATTTAAAAACATATTATGATTTTGATCAGATTGTTTTTTAGCTAATTTTAACATATTATTACAAGAAATATCAGAAGCAGTTTTATAATGTGTAGATTCCATTTTATTGATTATTAATATAGTTTTTTTGATAATTGCTATATTTTAGTATTATATATAAATAAAAATGGATTCTAAAAAACCTAGACCTAAAAAGGCTACACCTAAAAAGGCTACACCTAAAAAGGCTACACCTAAAAAAGTTGCACCTAAAAAGGTTGCACCTAAAAAGGCTGTTAGATCTACACCTACACATACATTTACATCTACACCTACAGTTATAACATTAAAGCAGAATAAAGCTGATTTTAATTTAGAAAATAAAGCAATATACTTTGCTAAATTAGATACGTGCCATTTCTGTAATGAAATGAAAACAGAATGGGAAAAAGCAAAGCAAAATAATATAAGTATAAAAATATATGAAATTGATGGAAATTATTTAGATAAATATCCAGATATAAAATCATATGTTCCAGGATTTCCTACAATATTAAGATATAATAATGATCAATTTAAAGTGTTTAATAGATTACGAACTGCACAAAATTTTAGTAATTTTATGCGAAACGGTTAACAAAACATTGTTTTGAAGTATCGTTTTCCATTGTAGGTATATTAATATTGATGAAAATATCATCATCTTCTTCTTGTTCTTCTAATATAGGAGTAATATCATTTTTATAAACAATAACATCTTTCATAATGTCAATGTATTTATCTTCATCAATAATAACATCAAAATCACCAGTTCCACAGGGTGCTTTATGTCCTAACATAACATTGGCACTTACACCATTAAGTTGATCATATTCACTAAAAATACTAGCATTAACTAACATATCGGTAGTTTCTTCAAAACTACATTTAGCTAAAGGTCCAACATCACTTCGATTGATACCGTGTCTATCAATAGACATTAATTGTCCTCGGTTTGTCATAGTATCAACTAATAATGATATGTGTCTATAATTAATAGTGCCTTCACCAATTACATTATCTAATTCTAATACAAGTGCTTTTCTAGCGGCTTCAACTCCTAAAGTGTTATAAATTTCTCGTATATCATTTGAACGTGATTTTTCATAAACAACATTAATATCTTTAAACAAAGTTTTCATATTAGTGCCATCTGTATTTAAAGACCAACGTAATACATCTTTAAAAGTATTTTCTTCAATATCATATTCAGGTTTTCTAGTAGATTTCAAAGAAACCTTTTTAATACCTTTCACACCTTTAACAAGCATATTGTAAATCAAATTATATTCAATTGCTTTTAGTATAGTAATATGATCTTCAGTATTACATAAAGTAATAATGTTAGGACTAGATATATCAAGTTTAATACGCATAATGAGTTGATCAGCATTATCATCACTAAATATACAAGAAATGTATTTATTATAATTAATACATATTTGTGTATATAAATCAATCATTTTAATATCATACATAAGCATTTTTTCTTTATCAATTAGTAATCTTAATACTAATTTACTACTTTCTTCTTGTGTATTACTAAAATGGCTATACATTTTTACAAATTCTTTATCTTCTTCAATATTAGTTGAGAGATTACCAGCATCCCAATATATTTCACTTTTATAAACTACATCACATAGACGTATAACTTCAATATTATTTTTGACATTAATTGAATTTTTCTTATATTCTTCAAGTAATCTTTTATAGTCTTCTTCTCTAGTATTAGATGGTATATCAATTTTAGAAATATCATCTTTAAGATGAATAAACATTGTTGGTGTTTTAATGTTCTTGCTAACACTTAATAATTCTTTCAATCGTGGAACACCAGATGTAGCATTAACCGCTGCATCTGTTCCTGATACGTGGAAAGAATCAAGTGTCATTTGAGTTCCTATTTCACCAATTGTTTGCGCAGCAACAATACCAACCATTTCCCCTGGATGTGCTATAGATTGTTTAAAATATTTAGTAATTTTCTCAACAATATAATCAAATATATTTTTCATAAATCCATAATGAACTATCATTTGTTTAGGATTCAAATAAGTATTTACTAATAATCTTAAAGATAAGCACGCTGAAGAATCAAGAATTAGATTTTGTTTAATCCATTTAATTTTATCTAAAACATATTCAGGATCTAAATCAGTTTTACGTCTTTTAACTTTAGCATTTTCAAGTTTAGTTTTAGCATCAATTAAGATCCTTTTAAAAGGTATAGGATACAATATATCAGTTTTCATAGAACCGTCGAATACTTCAGTAATAATTGTATTTTTATCATTAACTATTTCTTCAAATAAGTCATTTAATTTAGTATATGTAGAAGCTTTAATTTTATCTGTAATAGATTTTAACATATATATTGATAATTCATCTTCTTTGCGTAATAAATAATTATCTACCATCTCCATTGTATTCATATTAATAACAGGTAGTTCTTGTATTTCCACTTTAGAACCATCAAACCCATCTTCACCGTATAAGAATTGAACAATCACCCCTGTAGCATTTCTAACTGTAAAGTCATAATAAACCTTTGTATCTTCCATTGATTTTACTAGACGCCTCTCAATATAACCCGTATCACTGGTATTCATACAGTGTATCAAGTGTCCCGTTGAAAACATACCAGTTTCAGGAACTGTAACATCATATGCTTTTGGATAAACACTTGCTACAATATCCTGTGGAATAATTTTAATATCTACAATTTCATCTAACACAACCTCATTATGTGTAGAAAAGTTGGAATGTTCTAGTTTTGTAATATCAAGTTTATTAAGTTTGGCTTGTTTATCATTATTTACTAATAATATTTCTTGTTTAAATTTAACTGCCCATTTTGCACGAATATACATAATATATGATGGTTTAGTAGTATGAAAAGATTTTGAATCTTTACCACGATTTTTAATAGTAGGTTCTGTTTTACTTATTTTAGCAAATATTCCAACTCTTGCGCAAAGATTGCTCATTGTAATAATGAGTTTTTCAGAAATAGAACGCGCTTGAATAGTTTTTGTATTTGTATCAATATTACCATCTCCAGAAAAATATCCAGATATGATACCTTTTACAAATTCAATAGGTGCAGTAATAGCACAGTCTGGAACATATTTATTTTCTGCTGTATGCCCTAATATTATTTCTAAGAATTTTGCTAAAATAGTTGAATATCCTACAACACTATATGTTGGATAAGCTCTGTTTTCAGTTCTATCATCAATACGATAATTAATACCAAATTTTGAAAACCAATATTTAGTAAATTCTACTACACCTTCTTCATTTTTTGTAATACATATATCACCTTGTTTAACTCGTGCATTTCCATCTGCTAAAAACAAACCAATAAATACACCATTTTCAAAATCTAAATTAAACATATCTGGAAAATGAGTAGTTATTTTTGTGCTACTATAAGAATATATTGAATTAGGTTTCATCATTTCAATACGATTTTTACCTTCATTTAATGTTCTACGTAAAGCTTTTTGGTTTGGATAAGGTAAAGTAAATTCATTTTCATTATTTTTATCATACCAATCACCTGGTAAAGATCTAGTATTACCAATCATATCCTTTGCTTTAAACAAATCTCTACTAAAGATATATTCATTTTTAGAAAAATACTTAGTCATATCAATATAAGGTTTAATTACATCAGGTGGTTCAGGTAATATTTCAGATACAGGAATAGCATCTCCAATTTTTACATTAGGAGTTTCTGTCGCTACAAATAACTTGTTATCTGAATCCCATATAACGAGTGATTTACTTTTTGTTACTTTAATATTACGACCACTTTTAGTAATGATTTCATATAATATGTCACCTGAATCGTGACGACTTACATTAGTCATTTTACCCCAAATAATATTACCATCTTTATAACAAGATGGAATATAAGCTTCAGTATCAAATAATCCAAGCATTTCCATATTGGCATCTTCTGGTCCAAATTGCTCTACTAAAGTCTTATTATCCGGATTATCAATTTTACTATCAATCCATTCACCAATATTAATATATTTTGTTTCACCATTTTCTATTATTATAATAGGTGTATCTCCTGTTACACTTTTAACAGCAGTATCAATTAATCCTTCACGACCACCCATTGCATGAAAAAATACTTCTTGAGGTGTGAGTCCTTCAATAAATCCGTTTTCTACAAATCCACGTGCTTCAGGACCATCATCATATTTACAATAATGTGGTAAAGTTCTACCAGTAAATCCATAAGGAATACGTTTTCCTTCCACTTTAATTTGTGCTACACAACCCATAATTTGTGTAACATTACTGGTTTTTCCTTTACTACCAGAATTTACCATATTAATCATACGATTTGTATCGTCATTTAAAGTTTTCATACAAATGTTTTCAACATCTTTATTCAACTTATTAACAATATTAATAAGTTTGTTTTCAATAAAAGATTCATTATCATATATCGTATCATTCTTTAATTCACCACGACGAAATTTATCTAATACTTCAATCGCTTCATCTTTATTTTTCTTTATTACCTCTTTAACATTTATTCTATGGTCTTCTTCCATCATTAGATCACTTAACCCTACACTAAAACCATCTAGCATTAACCAACGACAAATTAAACGTTGTGTATTATCTAAAAAGTTTCTACAAGCTGTAGGACCATAATCGTGATAAATTAGAGGTATTAAGCCACTAGATAATGATTTAAATTAATGTTTATCTAACTTACCTGCTTTTATTACACTGTTAATAACTTCAAATTTTTTAACTTTAGTATTCATATTTGGCGGTAATATCATTGAATATATTTCTTTGCCAGTATAAATTTTAGTATTAGAAGGTATATTCCCATCAAACATTGAATTTACCATTTGTAAGTTTGATACGGCTTTAGCATCAAGTCTTACTTTATCATCACTAATACGATATGATCCTAATAAAACATCTTGAACCATACCTATAATAGGTACACCATCTTTTTGACTTATTATCATATACGGAATATATGCTAAATCTTTTAATTCATTCATTGTTTGCACCGTTTGTGGTAAATGCATATTCATCTCCATGAATCCCTATAAGTTTCCCTATAGGACAGACTATACCTTAAGCCATCAATAGGAATTGCTAGTTCCTTCAGACCCACTATCATCTAGTCGTTGAACCTTCTCCATATTCTAGCATAACGAACTTAGGAGCTTGGCTGCGGATTGCCCAATCCTTAACTTTATTACCATTGGGTTCGGCTATTAACCGAGTTCCTCTTAAATGTTTCCAAATAAGAGTGGTAGTTAAGGCTCTAAGGGTGTTCCCGTCAATTTGGTAGTGTCGCGTATAATTTATAAATTATACACTAGGTAGTTATATATAGAAAATTACTATTTTCTAGTGGTATTTACACTATTTTCCTATGTAAGTGATACCACAACTTACATAGTAGCTACCTGTTTGGGACAAGATGTTTTATCCCCATCAAAATCTGCATTATATGGCGGTGTATCCAAAACATTTAAACGAAATGTTTTATAAGGCATTACTTTAGCACGATGACACATCATTGACATCTTATGTAAAGATGGTTGCCTATTAAATAATACATAATCATCATCTTGAATATGACGATAAACAACATCACCATATTGTAATCTTTCTGCTATTTCACCAAGATTACAATATTTAATATTAATGATTATACCATTTTTACCACTTTTATGGATATATTTTGCACCAGGCCATTTATCCGGACCATTCAATATCATTTCTCTAACTTTGCTAATATTATTAGTATTTACTATTTCAGGAAATGTTAGATTCATTGCTACTTTAATTGGTATCCCAAGTTGATCTATAGAAATATAAGGATCCGGAGTAATTACAGATCTTGCGGATTGATCAACACGTTTAGCATTTAAATTACCACGAATACGACCATCTTTCTTTTTCATACGATCTGATACACTCTTCATTTTACGTCCATTCCTTTGTAAAGATGCCGTAATACCTGGAATTGAATTATTAAGTAGCGTAAATACGTGATATTGCAAAATTAAAGCAGAATTTTTTAGAATATCTACATTTTGATTACGTTCTTTCTTCTCTTTATAGAATTGATTAAACTTTACAATATCACAAAGCTTATGTGTAAGATCATCCTCACGACGTTGTCCATTTTCTTCAATAATACTAGGTCTTACAGCAGGAGGAGGCACTGGTAATACTGTGCATAATAACCATTCCGGTCTAGACCAAATAGGATTAAAACCAAGAAGTTCAATATCTTTATCACTAAGACGTTTAAATACTTTTAATACTTGTTCTGCTGTAACCTCTGTTTCTTTTTTTTCTTTATTTACCATATATTCTAAATGTAATTTGAAAGGTGTTTTTTTAACATTGAAATGTAAGTAATTTTCACATCCGGTAGAACCATCAAAACCACATTTTCCACCTGTTTTATATTTACTTTGAATTGTTGTAATAAATTTAACATATGCTTCAAACCTTTTATGATTATTTTTAATACCTTTAATACGATTAATCTCTTCTTTAAATACTGGATTAGTTGTATTATCTGATACTATCAATTTACTACAATGAAAACACATACATTTTAATAATTTACGTGTTATGTCGTAAAACATAATATGATATAAAGGTGTTTCAAGAACAATATGACCCATATGATTAGGACAAAGACTAGCTTTTAATCCACAAGTTCCACATAAACGATTAAGTTCTAATGCTCCCATACGAATATCAAATAAACCATTTACAACAGGTTCATTTCCAGCATATGTATCAGTTTTAGTAACTTCACATACTGATCTTTTAATAATTTCATCAGGACTTAATACCGAAAATTGTATTCCTTTTATAGTTTCAATATCAATATCTTGATCTATATTATAGCCTAAAGATGAATATAATGGCATTGCTATTTATATTTATATAATATTAATATCATTTTTAAGTGCAATTATTTTTATAATCAATAGTAATAAAATGATTATTTTTGAAAAATATTTTGATAAAGACAGTTTAATTAAGGTTTATTATTTATATATTGTTTTTGCAATTATATTTTCTTTATTATTTGTTTATATCAAATGTAGATTATATATCAACTTTTTTGATAAGTTTTTATATAAAACTGATAAAAATTATTTACAATATTTAGGTTTCCATATTATAACATACGGAACATTAGGTATCATATTTGGTATAACTGATTACTTTTTAATGATCCTTAAAACTATTATTGTTGAATTATGTATTAATTTTGTTCAAAATTGTAATTTCTTAGAAATTGATGTGAAACAGACTATTTATTCAATTATTTTAAGTATTGTTAGTTTTACTTTAGGATGTCTAATAAACTATTTTTTTCTGAGTAAAAAGAATTAATATAGTGTTTTTTAATTTCATTGTTCGGTAATATTATTGACATTTCGTGATTTTCATTAAAAATTACATAAATAAATATATATATTGTTAAAACTAATAATACTGTTTTATACATATCCTTTGTTGATGCGTATATTATTGCTGTTAATATAATTATTTGAGATAAAGGATGTTTTAGCATTTCTTTTTGTTGTTCAGTAAGTTCCAATGATAAATATTTACTTCCAATATGAATTAATGCTATTGACATAAGTGATAAAGGCTCTATCATCTTTAGGTTGTTCTTTATTTGTTATTCCTTTTTTTATTAATATTATATCCAAATATATTGCTATAGCACATATTAATATTAATAAACCTATCTTTACATCCCATTGTGAAATATAATAAGCAAATAATACTATAAATAGCAATAATAAAGGATTTTCATACACAATTATCATAAAGTATGGATTTTTTATAGATGGGTTTAGTGCTATTATAACAACATATAGTATTAATATGATTAAAATAATTGTTTTCCATATCGTATCCATTTTATATTACTATATTACAAAAGATAATATGCTATATGCAACTTTAGAAGAAGCATATAATATTCCCAGTTTTAAAAAGCCTAAAAAGAAAAAAACAAAAGAGATTGAACTTTCTCCGGAAATTGATCCTTATGATAAATTTGATTCTAGTATGATAGTAAGCAACGATCATTCTAGAATTACTAGCAATAATCAATGTGATCCTTTACAAGCACCACCTTATGTATTTCCTATAGAAGAAAAAGCAAAAAAACAATATGAACAAGCTTTAAATGATATGAATTCTATTGATACAAAAATTGAAAGCAATATTGATGATGAATTAGATGCATATTTAGATGAGGATGAATACACAGAATTTAATAATAATAGTAATAGGATTGATAAGAGTGTTAAGAGTGATAAGAGTGATAAGAGTGATAAGAGTGTTAAAGGTGATAAGAGTGTTAAAGGTGATAAGAATAATGAAAGTGATAAGACTGATAAGACTGATAAGCTATTTGATCGTATATATGAATTACTAATATTAGTATTATTTGCATTATTAATTATATTAATGTGTGAAGCTATTGTTCGTATAGCTAAAAGTTAATATTTTCATCATTATATTCTTCTTCATATAACAATGTATGAACGTATAATGGTTTAGTTCTTCCAACACGATGTGCTCTTCCAATTGCTTGCGTTCTTTCATTATTCATTGAATGATATATAATAACATCTGTAGCAAAACTAATATCAATTCCAGAACCTGCATAATTAGTATTGAGTAAAATAACTTTAATTTCACCATTACGAAATCTATCTAAAATATTATTCATACAACCAGTTGTTCCTTTAATTTCTGTAAATGATATATCGTGATTATTTAAATTATTTATAATACTTGAAAAACCATTTTCTATTTTACTAAAAATTAAAAACTTACCATCAGGTTTAGTATTAATAATATCAATTAACGTATTTTCTTTACTTTTAATTTTAGTTTTTGGTTCTGTATTATTTACGATGGTGTTAGTAATAAAAGTAGTATCAGATATATTAATTTCATTTCTACATTCAGGACACTTTTTATTTGTTCTTATCCACATCATTATACAAGTCGCACAATATGAATGTGCGCAATTCAATATTAAAGGATTTGTTAAATTGTCTAAACAAATAGCACAACTTTTATCTTCAATATTACTTATTCTTTGTGTTAAATCTTTAATTTTATTTTCAAGATTAATTATACATTTGTCAATAGATTCAGTTCTTTGTTCTTTTTCTTGATCTGTTAATGACATCATACCTATCATATCTTTTTCACATTTTTTATTATGCAAATCTTTATTCAATTTATTTGTAAAACATTCTATAATACCATTTTCAGTTGCTACATTACCACCAATTTCACGCATAATACCTAATAGATCTGAAGCATTTAATCTTTCTATCTGTGATCTTGATAAATATGGTCTAATGATACTTAAACGATTTAACATTTTACATTTGTAATTTTTTTCAATTATGGGTGGTAGATCAAAACTTTTTTTAATAAATGAATCTTGTGATTTTATTAAAATATGATTTAATTCGTTTTTAATTAATTCACGAATTAGATATACATTTGCATTAACACAATAACGTATATTTAATAAATTAGTATAAGTTGCACTTATTAACCACTTGTATAAAAAAGAAATATTACCAATTGACATTAGAATATCGTGAGCTTCATCTACAATTACTCTTGCCCAATATTTTATAAAATAACTATCGTGTTCCATATAATTCATAAATTTACGTAATGTTGTATTTTTAATTAAAATAAGATCAAATCTTTCAAAATATTTTTTAATTCTTGCGATATTACTATCATTCGGTTTTTCTATTTTTTTTATTATACGAATATCATCTAACAATAAAACTGATAATTTAGTATCATTTTGAATACTTTTTACCCATTGTGTATATACTGGTCCTCGTGGAACTATTACTAAAGTTGTATTAATATATTTTGATCTAATAACATCTGTATTATATTTTTCAATATTTGATACTATTACAGAATTTTTAATAGTATCACCTTGTTTTATTTTAACTTGTGTATTATAACTTTTTAATGACGAATTATTTATTTTTATTGTATTAACTGGTGAATGTGCTACAATAGATAATGCTGTAATTGTCTTACCATAACCTACTTTTTCACCAATAATACCAATATTAGTTGTTATTTCATAATAACTATTTTCATTTGTTTCATCATTATGATATATTTTTTCATCTTGTTCCATCCTACAAGCTTTATAAATACCGGCTAATTGATGTTTTTTTAATGGTAATTTAATTTTTTCATTTTGTTCTAATATAGGAGAATTTTCATCTAACATATCATTATAGTAGTGCATTATTATTATTATTATATAATATATTTTTTATATACCTATATATTTTTATTAACTCCTAACAAAATGCTTTGTAAAATCAAATGCATAAAACAACGGTGCCATTAAGAAATTAAAGATCGTATTTATCGGTAATAATATATTAGCAAAAGCATCTTTATAATTCATATAAAAATCATTCAATATATGTAGCATTATTATAAATATGAAAAAAGTCATAAAAAATCCAATTAAATCTAAATTAATTAATGTATCATAAAGCATTTCTGACAACATTTATTTTATAAAAATAATATAAATGAGTGGTGATAACTCAATTAATAGGAATAAAGATTTAATTGATGGTAATAAATCTAGTATTCAACAAATTCTAGGTGATATTAATGATTTAACACTTGGTGTTGCTACTAAAGATGAAAAAGATAAAATTAAATATACAGGGTATAATGATTGGCGTTTAAAACTTGAAATATATTCTAATATTGATGATACTACTGTTTTAAATAGTAATTTGTTGTTTGATAATAGCAATTCTTTAGAATATGTTGATTATATACATTTATTAGCAGATAGCAATGAAATTGATGTTTCAAGTAATCTTAAATTTGTTGATTATAAATCATTAAACAGCGGTAATAAAATAAGTCGTAATTATCAAGATGACACATATCAAGATTATATTATTACACATAAAGCTGATAAATTATTACTACGTTATACTTTAAATATTTTATTAAAAAAAGATCAAGATTCTCCTATTACTACTAATTTTGACAGTATTAATTTAGCAACACATCATTATTTTATTAATTATGAATATCAAAGTGATGATATTAATGATGGTTATAGTAATTTAATTAAAGGTTGGAATACTATAGATTGGTTCTTTATTTACGATTCTAGTTTAGATAATAGTAATATTGTATTAGGTTTTAATCCTCTTCTTAATGATACACTAAATACTGATGAGTTATACAGTAATGTAGAATTAATTTCAGGTATTTTACCTTACAATCCTAATGGTATTTCAAAAAATACGAAATCTTTAAAATATACAGTTTCTACTATTAATAATCCAGAAGATCAATATATTATAGAAAGTCAAGATATACCTGAACGTGCTTATTATTTAACAAAAACATATTTATGTAATTTTGATTCTATTACAAATGATTTTAATTCTAATATTACATTTGATATGACAAATTTAGGTTATTTTGGTGATGCAAGACTTACATTAAATTCAATTACTTTAAGTAATATTGATTCTACTACTGATTTAAATGTTAAGAATTTTAGTTTTAGTAATATAACTAATGGATTATCTATGCCATTTGCTGATGAACAATTAATTAAACCAAATGCAAGTTATACTTTTGATACTGATAATTTAAATATGAATAATTCAGCTGATTCCAGTTTTGATAGTTATAATTTAACTAATAATATAAATATTACCACAAATTTTGAACCTATAAGTTCATCGTTAAGCTATAATATTGAATTTGAGTTTTATTTAGAAATTAGAAGTAATTCACAAAATACTAATTTGGTTTTTAATCAACAGGAAGCTAAAGCTAGAAAATCTACAAATAATAAAATTATTTTTATGAATGATGGATCTATTGGTATAGGAACAGATGATTCACAAGGTTATTCATTGTATGTTAATAACATATCTAGTTCAAAAAAAGGTATATATTGTGCAGATGACATTACGATATTAAGTGATGAAAAATACAAAACTAATATTAAAACTATTGAAAATCCTATAGAAAAATTAATGGGATTAAGAGGAGTTTCGTATAATAGAATTGATCGTGATATTAATGAAACTCGATTTGGATTTATAGCGCAAGAAGTTCAAAAAGTTTTACCAGAAGCTTGCGATGGCAACAATGGTATTAAAAATACAGATATTGTAGCATTATTGGTTGAAGGTTTTAAAGAAATTTGTAAAAAAATTGATAAAAAAACATAAAAAATGAAGTTAATTTAAATTTTTTAATTATCATTATGACCACCAACAACACTCTCGTGCACAAGTTCCTTGTTCCTCTTATTGAGAACATTGATTTTGATAATTGTGAGAACAACAGCAATATCAAAGCAGTCATCAGTAAGCTGATGACTATTGCTAAAAATACTATGAAGAATCAGCAAGAACCCGGTGATACCTCGGGTATCAAAATTGATGAGATGAAAGGAGCACTTATCCTTGATACACAGGCTGACAAACCTAAGAAGGATACTGAGACTAAGAAGGATACTGAGACTAAGAAGGATACTGAGACTAAGAAGAAAGCCGAACCTAAGAAGAAAGCCGAACCTAAGAAGAAAGCCGAACCTAAGAAGAAAGCCGAACCTAAGAAGGATACTGAGAGTAAGAAGGATACTGAGCAGAGCGATGAACACGACAGTGAATCTTCGGATGATTCTACTGGTAGCTCAACAAAAAAACAGCATATTGAAAAGAAAAGCATTAAAACACCCGGTAAAGTTGATGATGAATCTGATATCAATGAAGATATTGATATTACCATTAACTCTGATATAGACGACCCAGCCAGTGATGAGGAGTAAAAGTAATTAACACAAAAACAAAAACAAAAACAAAAAAAACACTTTTATAATTTGCACTTTAAAAATGTCAAATAACTTTTTTATTGAAGGAAAATGTAATAAAAACGTAGCTTGCTTTAATAAGGTTTTAAATAAATTTGTAAAAAAATTGATAAAAAAATATAAAAAATGAAGTTAATATAAATTTTTTAATTATCATTATGACCACCAACAACACTCTCGTACACAAGTTCCTTGTTCCTCTTATTGAGAACATTGATTTTGATAGCTGTGAGAACAACAGCAATATCAAGGCAGTCATCAGTAAGCTGATGACTATTGCTAAAAATACTATGAAGAATCAGGAAGAACCTGGTAATACTTCAGCTATCAAAATTGATGAGATGAAGGGAGCACGTATCCTTGATACGCAGGCTGGCAAACCTGAGAAGAAAGCCGATCCTGAGAAGAAAGCCGAACCTAAGAAGAAAGCCGAACCTAAGAAGAAAGCCGAACCTAAGAAGAAAGCCGAACCTAAGAAGAAAGCCGAACCTAAGAAGAAAGCCGAACCTAAGAAGGATACTGAGAGTAAGAAGGATACTGAGAGTAAGAAGGATACTGAGAGTAAGAAGGATACTGAGAGTAAGAAGGATACTGAGAGTAAGAAGGATACTGAGAGTAAGAAGGATACTGACCAGAGTGATGAACACGAAAATGAATCTTCGGATGATTCTAGTGGTAGCTCAACAAAAAAACAGAATATTGAAAAGAAAATCATTAAAACACCTGGTAAAGTTGAAGAAGTTGAAGTTGATACTGATATTGATGAAGATGATGAAGTTAATACTGGTAATATTGATATTATACTTAACTCTGATATAGACGACCCGGCTAGTGATGAGGAGTAAAAGTAATTAACACAAAAACAAAAAAAACACACAAAAAAAACATTTTTATAATTTACATTTAAAAATGATAACCTAATTTTATAAATATAAGATGTCAAATAACTTTTTTATTGAAGGAAAATGTAAATTACTTCCGTGTAAATATAAATGTCATATTAAATGTAATAAAAACGTATCTTGCTTTAATTTTGAATGCTCTTATGGTCATTCTATATCACAAGATATGCGTAGATTATTTAAAGAAATTACAGATGAACATAAAAATCCAGAATATAAAAACGCTAAAAATAAATGCTTTTATTCTATTAATTGCTTTAATCCAAATTGTAATAAAGAACATCTTATATTACTAGAAGCAATGCAGTTTATAAATCATATTCTTAAAGAATCTATTTCTTATGAAAATGCTAATAGTTTGTATAATATTCAATTTAAAAATAAATCACCAGTTATAGAATCGCTTAACGAACCAATTGATTCTAAATTGGAAAATGATCTACTTAATTTAACAGAAATAGAAGAAGAAGCTGGAACATCTATTAGAAATGATCGTGAAGATCTTAAATCCAATTTGCTACAAGAATTGATGGCATCTCAAAACAATATTAAAGAAATTTCTAAAAAAATATACAATAAAGATATAAAAATCCAAGGGTTATTAAATGAAAGAAACTATTTGGAATCCAAAATGTATCAAAATAAAGCTAAAGTTCATCAATTAACTATGATTATAATGAATTTAGATAACTTTTAAAAACATTATTAAAAGTTAAAATGGAAGAACCTGTTAGACCACTATTAAAGTGGTTAGGCGGAAAAACACAAATAATTGATAAAATAATCAGTAAATTTCCTAAAAAAATAAATAATTATTATGAACCGTTTATAGGTGGTGGTTCTATTCTAATTAATTTATTACAACAAAAAGATATTATTATTAAAGGTAATATTTATGTTTATGATCTTAATAAATCATTAATTGATTTTTATAAATCAATACAATCTAATCCCAAATTATTTTATATTAAAATTATGAAAATAATCAATAAATATAGAAAAGTTGATAATAAAGAATTATTTTATTATCAAATGCGTAATCAATACAATAATAAAAATACACCTGAATTATTTTTATTTTTAAATAAAACGTGTTTTCGTGGTATGTTTAGAGAAAGTGATAAAGGGTTTAATGTATCTTACGGTCATTATGATAATCCTGAAATAATAAATTATGAACATTTAATAAAATTTAGTAAATTAATTCAAAAAGTTAATTTTATTAATTTACCTTTTACAAGTAGTTTAGTAAATATTAAAAATACTGATTTTGTTTATTTAGATCCACCATATTATCCTACAAAATCTATTTCTTTTGTTAATTATACAGCTGACAGTTTTAAATTAGAAGATCATAATGCTTTATTTAATATTATTTTAAATATGAAAAATAAGTTTATAATGAGTAATTCAAATGTAAAAGAATTAAAAAAGATCTTTAAATCTTATAATATTACAAAGATCTTAGCTAAACGTTGTATTAATTCTAAAAATCCGGAATCCAAAGTATATGAATTATTAATTATGAATTATTATAGTAAATAATTACTTTAAGAAATCTTAAATGATATTACAACTTATATTGTAATTAATTTTAAGAAATCTTAAAGAAATTTACAAATTATATTGTAAGTTATTTTTAAAGATCTTAAATGATATTACAAATTACATTGTAGTTAATTTTAGGATATCTTAATGATATTACAAATTACATTGTAGTTATTTTAAGAAATCTTAAATGATATTACAAATTATATTGTAATTAATTTTAGGATATCTTAATGATATTACAAATTATATTGTAAGTTATTTTAAGAAATCTTAAAGAAATTTACAAATTATATTGTAATTAATTTTAGGATATCTTAATGATATTACAAATTATATTGTAAGTTATTTTTAAAGATCTTAAATGATATTACAAATTACATTGTAGTTATTTTTAGAAATCCTTTATATGGTATATAAAGAACATTGTAGTTATTTTTAGAAATCCTTTATATGGTATATAAAGAAATTTACAAATTATATTGTAAGTTATTTTAAGAAATATTAAAGAAATTTACAGATTATATTGTAGTTATTTTAAGAAATCTTAAATGATATTACAAATTACATTGTAGTTATTTTAAGAAATCTTAAATGATATTACAAATTACATTGTAGTTATTTTAAGAAATCTTAAATGCTATTACAAATTACATTGTAATTAATTTTAGGATATCTTAATGATATTACAAATTACATTGTAGTTATTTTAAGAAATCTTAAATGATATTACAAATTACATTGTAGTTATTTTAAGAAATATTAAAGAAATTTACAAATTACATTGTAGGTATTTTAAAGATCTTTAAGACATTTGCAACTATATTGTAAATTATTTCTTAAAATTATATTGTTGATTAACTTTAGGATATCTAAATGATATTGTAAATTATATTGTTGATTAACTTTAGGATATCTAAATGATATTGTAAATTATATTGTTGATTAACTTTAGGATATCTAAATGATGTTGTAAATTATATTATTTATTAACTTTAGGATATCTAAATGATATTGTAAATTATATTAAAGATCTTACTTATTTTAAGAAATCTTAATTATATTATTGATTAACTTTAGGATATCTAAATGATATTGTAAATTATATTAAAGATCTTACTTATTTTAAGAAATCTTAATTATTTTAAGAAATCTTAAATGATATTACAAATTACATTGTAAATTATTTTTAATAAATCCTTTATATAGCATATAAAGAAATTTACAGATTATATTGTAAATTATTTTAAGAAATCGTAATGATATTACAAATTACATTGTAATTAATTTTAGGATATCGTAATGATATTACAAATTATATTGTAATTAATTTTAAGAAATCTTAAATGCTATTACAAATTATATTGTAATTAATTTTAAGAAATCCTTTATATACCATATAAAGAAATTTACAAATTATATTGTAAGTTATTTTTAGAAATCCTTTATATGGTATATAAAGAAATTTACAAATTACATTGTAATTAATTTTAGGATATCTTAATGATATTACAAATTACATTGTAATTAATTTTAAGAAATCCTTTATATGGTATATAAAGAAATTTACAAATTATATTGTAAGTTATTTTAAGAAATATTAAAGAAATTTACAGATTATATTGTAGTTATTTTTAGAAATCCTTTATATGGTATATAAAGAAATTTACAAATTATATTGTAAGTTATTTTTAGAAATCCTTTATATGGTATATAAAGAAATTTACAAATTACATTGTAATTAATTTTAGGATATCTTAAATGATATTACAAATTACATTGTAGTTATTTTAAGAAATCTTAAATGATATTACAAATTACATTGTAGTTATTTTTAGAAATCGTAATGATATTACAAATTACATTGTAATTAATTTTAGGATATCGTAATGATATTACAAATTATATTGTAGTTATTTTAAGAAATCTTAAATGATATTACAGATTACATTGTAATTAATTTTAAGAAATCCTTTATATACCATATAAAGAAATTTACAGATTATATTGTAAATTATTTTAAGAAATCTAAATGATATTACAAATTACATTGTAATTAATTTTAAGAAATCTTAAATGCTATTACAAATTATATTGTAATTAATTTTAAGAAATCCTTTATATACCATATAAAGAAATTTACAGATTATATTGTAAATTATTTTAAGAAATCTAAATGATATTACAAATTATATTGTAGTTATTTTAAGAAATCTTAAATGCTATTACAAATTATATTGTAAGTTATTTTAAGAAATCCTTTATATACCATATAAAGAAATTTACAAATTACATTGTAAGTTATTTTTAAAGATCTTAAATGATATTACAAATTATATTGTAAGTTATTTTAAGAAATCCTTTATATACCATATAAAGAAATTTACAAATTACATTGTAAGTTATTTTAAGAAATCTAAATGATATTACAAATTATATTGTAGTTATTTTAAGAAATCTTAAATGCTATTACAAATTATATTGTAAGTTATTTTAAGAAATCCTTTATATACCATATAAAGAAATTTACAAATTATATTGTAGTTATTTTAAGAAATCTTAAATGCTATTACAAATTATATTGTAAGTTATTTTAAGAAATCCTTTATATACCATATAAAGAAATTTACAGATTATATTGTAAATTATTTTAAGAAATCTAAATGATATTACAAATTATATTGTAGTTATTTTAAGAAATCTTAAATGCTATTACAAATTATATTGTAAGTTATTTTAAGAAATCCTTTATATACCATATAAAGAAATTTACAAATTACATTGTAAGTTATTTTTAAGAAATCTTAAATGCTATTACAAATTATATTGTAAGTTATTTTAAGAAATCCTTTATATACCATATAAAGAAATTTACAAATTACATTGTAAGTTATTTTTAAAGATCTTAAATGATATTAC
>Ga0209095_1000580_pt1 | contig 21672 bp, 21 predicted proteins | sample COGITO_mtgs_1104_3_FD_184795 | JGI IMG/M metagenome (GOLD analysis project Ga0209095, IMG submission 184795) | Pelagic marine microbial communities from North Sea - COGITO_mtgs_110404 (SPAdes) (version 2) | ecosystem: Environmental > Aquatic > Marine > Epipelagic ... | reverse complement strand
ACATTTGCTGCTTGTGCATTTAGTCTTGTAATAATTATTTGAAGAGCAGTGTTTAAGGTTTCTTTCAAATCAAGAGAAACTGCAAACTCTTGATTCATTTTATTTATAATTTGTAAATCAACGTTATCTTGAGTCTCTTCTCTAACTTCTGAAAGAATGGGTTTTTTTGTTTTAAAAAAGATCATTTTATTAGCTAGTATTTTAACCTGTTTTTGGTAAATTTATCATATATGGAAATCATATTATACACGCCTAATTTGTATATTCATTTACATGACGCAGTTTTTGTAGTTCAGCTGTTATTTAATGGTTTTGTTGAATTAGCAGGCCAATTTAAAATATAATTAACATTATTTTTTCAGTGGATTTTATTTTTATCATTATAATGGGAGGATTGTGGGGAAGTTTTGCTAATGTTTGTATTTATAGACTGCCGCAGGATAAAGGAGTGGTTGTTGGTAGATCCTACTGTCCTAAATGTAAAAAACAAATTTCTTGGTATGATAACATACCAATTCTTTCTTATTTATTTATTCAAGGAAAATGTAGGAAATGTAAAAAGAAAATTTCAATACAATATCCACTTGTTGAACTTTTAAGTGTTTTATCTTTCGTTGTAGCTTACTTTTTTTATGGGATAACGATTACAACTCTGTTGTTTATAATTTTAGCCTTAACATTTATCATAATTTTTTTTATTGATTTAAAACATTATATAATTCCAAATGGTCTTACTTTTCCTTTAATGTTTATAGGATTTGTAAAATCCTTTGATCCAAATTTAAATGAATTATTTCCAAACTATGTCAATTCTTTAATTGGAGGAGTATTTGGTTATGGAATTATTTGGTCAATTATCTTTTTATATAAAGTTTTAAAAAATAAAGAGGGAATGGGATTAGGAGATGCTAAATTATTAGCAGCAATAGGCTTTTGGTTTGGCTGGATTTCGATACCATTTGTAATATTTAGTTCATCAATAGTAGCTTTAATTGCTGTTTTACCCAGCTTAATAAATAAAAGTAAAAAGTTTTCTTCAGAAATTCCTTTTGGTCCTTTTATTATTATAGGATGTATTTTGTATGTAATCTTTATAGAACAATATAAAAATTTATTATTTGGATGATTGACAAAAAATATATTTACTTAGGTAGTGTTTTTTTATTATTAATAATAATTAAATTCATTAATCCTCCTATTATTCAAAAAATTTCATTTATTAATTATGATTTTTATCAAAAAGTATTTAATAGAGGTGAGGTAAAAGATGTTACCATTGTTGATATTGATGAAAAAAGTATAGCTAAAGTTGGTCAATTTCCTTGGAGAAGAGATGCTTATTCAAAAATCTTAAAAAATTTGAATCAACATAATCCCAAAGCTATTGCTTTTGATATAGTATTTAGTGAGGAAGATAAGCAAAATCCAAAAGATTTATTATTACAGCTACAAAAAGAGAGCAATCAATTAATAGATGTAGAGGTGTTAGACACAAATAAAGTCTTTGTGGATAGTATAAAAAATTCAAAAATAATTTTACCAATTTTAGGAGAGCCTAATGATAATTTTGTTAAAAATGAGTCTAAACCAAAAGCAAGAATAATAGCAAAAGGAGAAAATCCAAAAAATTTTATATACAAATTTAAAAATAAGATAATTTCTCTTGAAGAAATTAGTAATGCAGCAAGTGGTATCGGTTCAATTTCTTTAATACCTAATATCGATGGTGTAATTCGTAATGTGCCTGTTCTTTATAATATCGATAATAGAATATGGCCCTCTCTAGCACTTGAAGCAGTAAGGGTTGCATCTGGCCAAAAAAACTTGCTAGTAAAGAGTAACAAAAACGGAATTGAGTTAATAAAGACAAGAAAAAATACAATTCCAAGTGACCAAAACGCAGTAATAAACGTTAAGTTTAAGAAATTTTCTAAAGATAATTATGTCTCTGCTGTTGATGTAATGAACAATGATTTTGATCAAAAAAGAATTGAAAATAAAATAATTCTTATAGGATCTTCAGCTCAAGCACTTTTTGATATTGTTAAAATTTCTAATGGAAAAACAGTTCCTGGTGTTGAAATTCATGCTCACATTATTGATAATATTTTAAAAAATGAGAGCATCATTAAAAATATTTACACGCAATTAGCTGAAAACATTATTTTTTTATTATTGTTAATATTTTTAATTTTTATCCCAATGAAAATTAAGCCAAAATTTAGCATAATCTTTTTTGTAGGTACAATTTTTGTAATTAATTTATCAAGTATAATTGTTTATCAATTTAATTTTTATATAGATTTTTTATTTTCAAGTATTGCTGGAACATTAGCATTTATGACCTCATTATATTTTAGATATTTAGAGGAAAATTCTATTGCTATTGAAAATGATAAAAAACAATCAATTTTAAAAAAAGAGCGAGAGATAGCAGGGGAAGTTCAAAAGAAATTATTTCCAAAAAATAAAAAAATTGAAAAATATATATTTGCACAGAATACGCCTGCTAAAGATGTTTCGGGTGATTATTATGACTACTATCAAGTAAATGATAATGAGATTTATTTTATATTAGGAGATGTAACAGGGAAAGGCATTAAAGCTGGAATATTAATGGCTAATGCTGCATCAGTATTTAGATCTCTCGCAAAGATGGATTCTTCAGTTGCAAAAACTGCTTTGTATATGAATAATCAAGTTAAAGACTCTTCTTATCAAGCGATGTTCATAACAGTCATTCTTGGTCGAATAAATTTAGAAAAAAAAGAAATGGAATTCATTAATATGGGCCATGAACCAATGATGGTTTTAGATGAAAAATTTAATTTTGAATATGTAAAATCAACTTTACCCCCGATGGGATTGATGCCTGTTAAAGATGAGAGTTTTTTTAAAACAACGACCATGGATATCTCTGATAAAACTATTTTAATCTATACAGATGGAGTAACAGAAGGATATGTCGATGAAGGTAAAGAGCTTGAAGTAGCCGGACTTGAAAATGAAATTAAAAAATTAAATACTACTTCCCCTGAAACGATAATTACCCATGCTACTAAAATACTTACTGAAAAGGGTTTTAATCTAAGAGATGACGTAACAGCTCTTGGAATAAAGATATAAATATTATGAACCAGTTATTATTTTTAAGTATTATCTTTTCAGCTTTAAATGTCTTTATTATTGTCTACGCTTATTCATTAAATTTTTTTCCAAAAAAATGGAGAAAGAAAGTTGATCAAGATAGTTTAGTAGGTTTGACTTTAATTTTTATGACCATGCTCACGATGTTTACATGGATCATTTATTTTTATTTTGATTTATTTAAATTTTTTGAAGATACGAGAGTTTTTACTTAAATTATTTTTTATTAGCTAGTTTTTGCAAAAGGTATATTTCATTATCTGTTAGAGAATTTTTTTCTTCTTTAATTTGGTCAACTAAACTTAATATAGTTACTAATGAAAAAATTGAGCAAACTCCATTTAAAATAATAAAATAGATTAAATTTGGATATAATATGATTAACAAAATAGTAATTGTAGTCCAACCAATAAAAATACCATTTAGAATAATTCTATGACTTTTTAAATCTTTAATTTTAGAAAATTGAAGAAGCAATAAGGATAAAAACAACATTACACCTGCAAGAGTTGCTCTTAAAGTTATAAGAATATCAATTCCACCCCCATATAGTTCTTTATGAATAAAATATGCAATCACACCTTTGTATGAAAAATAGAAAAACAAAATTAATGTCAAAACTATTGATAGGTAATATGCTATTTTTGGTTGTATTTTAATTTTTATTTTCATAATTAATTATCTAATACTCTTAATATATTATGATCTCAATTTTTTTAATTAGTTAAAAATTATGTCTCCAAGAGCTTCTGTAAGTACTCACTTCTCCAGAAGCTGCCTGTAAAGTTACTAAGTCTTTTTTGTTTTGAGTAGATTGACCTGCAATGTTTGCAAATAATTTTCCTGCAAAGAATACAATTCTTGATAAAACCCCTTGCCCAACATAGAAACATTGGTCAGAGCTTGCTCTTTTGTTGCCCAATCTATCAGAGAAATTGGTTCCACATTCATCGTCTACTGCACAGATAAAAGCGTCACCTAAACTACATTTGTTAACCGATGAACTAGGTTGGTAAATTGGAAAATATACAAGTCCACTTGAAACTGATGGTTCTGCAGTTACTTTTTGTGAATTAGATAATGTAACATACCAGCCCATATCTTTTGTTAAATTTGGACAGTTTGCACCTGTGGTGTCATTAGTTGTATTTTTGCATCTTGTAAGATCAATTGACTTTCTTGCAACATTTATTTCTTTGTAATTTGGATAATCTGGATCTGCTATACCAAGCATTAAATTTTGATTACCACTTGAGGTGTCACCAATTCTTTCATAATCACCTGTTCCCGCATACAACCATAATGAATTGGTTGTTTGACCAACCGTTGCATCCATTGAATGGTACATGTATCGTCCATTAGTTGAGTTTGATCCTGCATTAAATAAAGTAGTACTGTCATACAAAGCAATAGCATTTCCTTGGCCATCATCAGACATATTCGTTAAATTAAATTTAGTAATTTTACCTTCAAGATCACTTAGATAAACAAGTGCTCCTTTGTAATTTACTCCTCTTGCAGTATCAGGAGTAATAACCACTGGTGTTCCAGGAGTTGAATTTACAATGTCATTTGTAATTAAATCATCAATAGGAATTACTTTTTGAACTTTACCTGGGTATTGAGTGTCCTCTAAATTAACAATTGTTAAATTAGACCCAAAGCCAGAGTGTTGAGCACCAAAACCACCACCCATCACAGCTACATAAATATCATCATCAATATTACTATCTCCGGCACCATTGTTGGGTAGTCTTAATATTCTAGGAGCTGCCCAAGTCTCTCCTAAAGCACTATAGTCATACTCTGGTTGAGTTTGAACTCCTGTTAAGGCTGAACCTGGTTTTAAATAAATTCCAAGGTTTGAACTGTTTAATGCAGCATTATTAGGATCGTATCCATAATAGGTCATCGTTTGTCCAAATTGAATGTAGGCTTGGCCATTTCTTGCACCCGATGTGTATTTTCCAATACTAAAGTTTGTGTAATTGTTATCGTCTAAAATAACAGAGATGTCAGATGCTGTTACATTTTGCAAAGTTGCTGGTAAGGTCCATGTATTAGATTTAAAACATCTATTGTTTGCTGTTGCATCACACGTTTCACTTCCAACACTATTTTGTGCATTATCAGTTACCTCAATAGCCTCAGTTAATGTGCTTATAGGAAATGAAGTTGCAATATAATCATAATCACTAAGTGCACCGTTATGATCAATGACGTGAACTTTATGTTTAATGTGATCATTATAAATAGAATATAAATGTAAAGGTTTTGCAGGATCCGTTACATCAAGTACTGAAAAACCAGGTCCACCTCTTCCATAAGAAACCATTAATATCGTGTGCCATTGTTTTGCAGTATCGTATGCACTTTTGAAATACATATCATGCACTACAGGAGAGCCATCCACTCCATAAATCGCATTTGATCCACCTACACCAGATCTATTTAAATTAACATTCACCATATTTGGCATCGAGCTTGCTACAAATGGAGGAACAAATGCCCATTCTTCTTTTCCAGTTTTAGAATTAAATGCATGCAACATCCCATCATTTGCACCAACGTAAATAATTTCTTTTCTACTTGCTTTTGATTCAGCCCAAGCATCATAACCTTTGATAGATCTATAATAAGCTTCTTGGTTAGTTCCAACAAATGCTGTTTCAGCACTTGGTGCACCAACCACTACCATTTCAGAGTGATATATATCCCCAAGCGGATTAGCTCTTGTCTCTGTTAAATTACAATCGCCATCATAATCAAAATAATCTTTACCTCTGACAAAATTGATTAAACCTTTAATATCATCATCGGTTCCGTTAGCAACTCCTGAAGAGTTTTTACATCTTCGAGAATTTACAGGGTTATCAGATACACTATGGTAACCGGCTACTTCATTATTGGTTTGTTGAAATAATGCATTTATTTCATTCCAGTTTGTATCAACAAAGTTATTATAATTTGATTTATAATCTGTTCCTGGAACTTCACTCCAAATTTTTCTGTTATCAGGAGATGGCATTTCATCAATTGCACTCCAATTTGAATTATCATTAGTGTCAATAACTCCACTTGAACTAATAGCTGATCTAGTTAAAGTTCCTTGCCACTCTTTATTTTGTACATAATCAAATTGTGCTTGGAATAACGAGCCACCTTTTTCAATAGTTGCTGTAATTGCGGGTGCCGTAAATGATAATTTGGATGCAATAATTTGTGAGATTGCCGCTTTGAGTTGGGATTTTAAAGAAGCTGTTGTGTTAGCGACAATAACATCATTGGTACCACCTGCTTGAGCCATCTTCCTAAAGTTATTTACACCGTTACTTGATAATCCACCCCCATAAGCAACAGTAAAGGTTTTTATTTTATGTTGATTTAATAATTTAATAACTCTTCTTTTAGCAGCATCGTGATTATACCAATCTCCATCCCCAATAACTAAGACATAACTATTTTGACACGACAAGTTTGTATCAATAGGTGAATAGGTTCCATGAAGATAGTATTGTTCTGCAATTCTTGCCCAATCGTCAGCGTTTGTTCCTCCACCAGGGCTAACACTTGAAATTATTTGATTAATTCTCGATGCACCTTGTTTATGTGCTCTTACTTTTAAACATGCTCTTGAGTTACAAGGACTAGCACTTCCAGTGGTAATATTTCCACTCCAGTTGCTAAAACCAGCTCCACCCGAAGACCAATAAGCAAAACCAAAATCAACACCAGCAGTTAATGAAGAGTCTGTTACAATTGCTTTAATTGCTTCATGAGCACCTGCCATTCTGGTATTAGAACTACCACCAAATTCTTTTAAAAAACCAAGGTTTAAATCAAAAGCTTGAATTGAATTATTGTAATAATCGGTAACTAATACTCTATTATTGGTGCTATCTACAGCAGTACCTCTTGGGTATCGCATACAAACATTGGTCACTGAAGTAAAGCTGCAATATCTACCCACCTTACTATAAGTTGCGTTATTTTTGGTAGCGTTAAGAGTTACTTTATATAACGCACTTTCATAATAACTTGTACCATATAAAATATTATCATCTGTTGGATGGGCAGACATCCCAAAACCATACCGCCATTGGCTTCTATATATAGAGCTAGCTCGATTTTTATTTATACAACCATTACTACCCACCGTATATCTATGTAATTGTCTATTGTAATGAGCATAAAAGTTACTTCCCGAAGCATCATGAGTTCCAAGCATGGTATTACTGATTTCTGAGGGATAACCTGAACCACAATTAATATTTGTATTAGTACTTAGATTTCTAGTAAACGATTGTCCGTTAGAATTGAAAGAATTTAAAATATTATTTTTAATAGATAAGTGTCTTGGATAATTAAATGAAACGTTCCAATCACAGGCACCTGTTGTTAAATTAATTCTAAAAATTCTTCTATTACTATATGATGCAACATATAAAAATCCATTATGTACCTGCATGGCAAAATTATAATAAGATCCACAGTATCCACTTCCTCTGTAGGTTCCACTTGATCCAAAAGTACTATCTACAGCACCTGTTGCATAAGTTAATTTTTTAATTCCATATGTCAAATATTGACTAGCATAAACATCTCCGTTAGCATCTACCGCAACAGTCAAAGGATAAGTTAAGCCTGAACCACTAGTCATTCTTGCACCCATACTTCCAGATTTATCAAGAAGGATTAAAACGTTTGCAGGAACATCACTAATCCCTGATCCGGGAGGTAAATTTTTTGCAAATGAATTTTGAGAAAATAAAATCAAAGCAAAGATTAGTTTTAAAATAAATATTTTAACTTTCATCTTTTGCCTCAGCATCCTGTTCTAATTTATTATAAAATTCTCCTAACTTCATGTCATATTCATCATTGGTAATAAAAATTTCTTCATCCACCAAATTTTCTGGATTTATCAGTCTTTTATAAATAATTAATTTATTATTTTTTTGCCATGCATAAAAGTTATTAAAGATCTGTGGATTTTGTCCTGTATCAAAGTCTCCATAAACTTTTTTTGCATAATTCATTAATGTAAGTTTATTCGCTTCAGTATTCTCACCATCATTTAAAGCGATTATTCTTAATGCTGCAAGTTTTGCTGTTTCTTCTGTTTCACCTAAAAATACATACTCTACGGCAATCATGTCATTTAGATTATCATTTGGACAAAGTTCAGGTGCTTGAACAGGGAGCATAAACTGACCTTCAAACATGGGCATTGGAGGGGCAATCTTTTCAAAAATTTTTGTTCCTTTATCACCAATATTGATCATGAAATCACATGCCGCATTGGCAGGTGATATATATATAAAGAGAGTTACAAAAAGTGTAAAAATTTTTTTCATTTGTTTAATATTATAAAGAAAATTTATAATAGACAAACTAAGCATTTAAGTAAGTATTATACTGATCAAATTAGTTTTTTTTAGCTATTTTGGAAGAACAATAGTACTTTCCAAGGATACAATCATGCTATCTGAGCCACTAACATTATGCTGATTAGTGCTTTTGTTAAATGAATGACCTAAGGCCTTTATACCACAACCGTAAATTCGATAAGCCATTCCATCATTTCCTGTATCTGAAGCACTTTTTTTAATACTGGAGCCGTATCCTCTAAATGGAGCTGCTCCAATTCTTGTAATAAAAAATTCATAATAATAACCCTTTAAAACTTCTGCTTCTTGTTTTTCTTGGGCAGATGCACTTTGGAAGCTATCACGAATTACGTCTCCAAAATTCCAACTTTCACCAACTACCACTTTTATAGCTGATTTATCTAAATCTCTGAAACTGTTGTAACAATTTTTGTTAGTATTATAGTAAAAAGAGTCGCTATTCCCATAACCTCTTTTTGTAAGCGTTCCATCAAACACAGTTGTTTGATTTGCAGGTAAATTTCTAGCAGAAGTATTTCGAGTATGGTTTGAAATATTCCAAGGACCTAAAAACTGATTTAGAACATATTTTTCACCTTCCAATAATGCTGTTTCAGCTACATAAAATGTTTGCTGATACTCATCACTATTATTATTACTTTTATGATCTCCAGCAGAAATTACAATTAATGCACCACCCATTAACGACATTGCTAACATTAAAACTAATGATAAGACTAAAGCAAAACCTTGTTCGTTTTTATTTCTCATTGTAATCCTAAATTTCTTGCATGAGCTGACACAACAATAGACTCTCTTAAAAATTTATCTGTATTTGATTTTGTTCTAGCACTATCCATCATTGCTAACACTTTTCTTAATTTTGCATTTCTAAAAAATGGTTTTGTTGATCTAACTGTTAAAGCAATATCAACAGTTTTAATTGAATATAATTTTTCTTTAGTTTGGTTAGTTGGAGTAGGGGGTGGATTAATCAATAATCCTTTATCATCAATTGGATTGAATACTAAATCTGAAATGTAATCTAAAACAATTTCCTCTCCATAAGTTTTTGGATTCCCATCTGTTGCTGGGTTGTCCCATTTATTTGAAGTGGTATTCCATCCTAATTTTGATTTATAAAGTGCAAATGCTTTGATTGGCGGAAACTTGTTTCCAGAAAGTGGTGGAGCTGATTTATCTGGTAACGTTGATGGCTTACACTCATAAGTTATTTTATATCTTTCATAAACATATCTTGGAGTTCGAGTACTATTATAATTTATATCACCAAAGACAATTTCTAATTTATCACACGCAGTATTAAAGTTTGAACTTTTAGTAATTATTATTGGAGAATGTTCATTTGAAGTTTTAATATTGTCATTGAAATATTTAAATCCTGCATTTCGAATATCTCTTAACATCATTCCAATTACATCTCGTCCTGCTGATGAGATTTTTGCACGATCTGCAACTTGTGAATATGTGTTGTTGACCACTTGATATGATGTAAACATAGCTGCCATCATCACAACAGAAATTAGAATTCCAATTAAAATTTCTATTAAAGTAACTCCAGCGATTGAACTAAGTTTTTTTTTCATTAATTAATTTGAAAGTATAAATATTTTTTCTTTGGTTTATTTGAACCTGTACTCACGTTTACTTCCATTTTACCCAAATACCATTTGTCATAGATACCTGTATTTCCATATCTTTGAGTATTGTTATATGTGCAACTATTTACAGAAGCATTGTTATTGCAAAGATCATAAATTTTTAAAAATTTAATATCTTGCGTACTGTTACCTCCAGCACATTTTAATCGTCTGGTTGAAAAACGATCATCCCATTTTTTAAATTTATTTTCGGCAGCATTGTTATAAGTTCCAGTGCTTGAAGTACCTGTTGAGCATGAACCCATTCTCCATGAAGATTTTGTACTGTCTTTATTTGATATTAGATAATCCATCATTTTTACGTCAGTCGTTGGTGAATTTGAGAACTTTTCTGAGATTAAATCTTCTGCAACCATTCCTGTTAAAAAGGTTGCTTTTGTTCGTTCACCTGAAACATCTATTGATCTTACTGAATATTGAACCATTTGAAATATAGCAACAAAGCCAATTCCAATGATTGCAGTAGAGACTAAAGCCTCTAATAAAGTCATTCCTTTTTCTGATTTTCTATAATCTACTCCAGCCACTTCCACTCCATTTAAATTTACTTATATTACCAAATCTATTCCATTCTACCAAGTAGGCAGGTTTTTCCAATCCATCTCCTTGGTTGGTGGCACACTTTCCACCAGTTTTTGTAGCATTTTTAGTTGTACATATGATTATATAATTATTAGTTAATCGTCCATCAATCGAAACATTTAATAAGCTTGATAATTTTCCCTCTTTTAAAAAATATCTTGTATCTTTTGAAAAACAAACAGCGCCATCACTATCTATGTTTGTTGAAACATCATTATTTGAATAATCAACATTATGATTAGTCCAATAACCAGAACTAACTATTTGGCACGTTACCGTTTGGCCTGAAGTATTTGCAATTGTTGACTCTGTACTTTTGGACATTCCTTTTGAAATAAATTCTGTAGAGTTTGATAAAGGCTTTACCATGAATTGCACAATTGAAAAATTTCCTCTTTGAGCTTGTGTGTTAATAGATCTTAACATTGAAGAAACTTTCTCCATTGAAGCACGCATTTCTCTATCTTGTCGCCAATCCATAAAATTTGGATAACCAACAGCAGACACCACTGCTACAATTGTAATTACAACAAGTAGTTCTAAAATAGTAAAACCTTTAATGTCCTGCTTTTGCTGCACCTGGATCTATTTTTCCTGACTTAACTAATTCTTCCAAAGATTTATCCATCGTAATCATTCCATCTCTTACTGCCGTTTGCATGATACTTGGGATTTGGTGAATTTTAGCCTCACGAATTAAGTTTTGAATGGGTGGTGTACATTTCATTATTTCAAATGCACCAACTCTTCCTTGACCATCTTTTGTTTTAAGTAGTCTTTGGGTTACAACCATTTTTAAAGAAGTTGAAATTTGTGCACGAATTTGTTCTTGTTGTTCTGGTGGGAACACATCAATAATTCTGTTGATTGTACTTGGTGCACCACTAGTGTGTAACGTTCCAAATACTAAGTGTCCAGTTTCAGCAGCAGTTAATGCTAAACTTACTGTTTCTAAATCTCTCATCTCTCCAACAAGAATTACATCCGGATCTTCTCTTAAAGCAGCTTTTAACGCTGCCGCAAAAGATTGAGTTTGTTTTCCAACTTCTCGGTGAGAGATTATACTTTGATTATCTTTATGAATAAATTCAACTGGATCTTCAACAGTGATTATATTTGAAGTTCTTGTTTTATTAATTTCATTTACAATTGCAGCTAAGGTGGTTGATTTACCTGAACCTGTTGGCCCTGTTACTAAAACTAGTCCTTTATGAAAATCAACGATATCATATAGAGCTTGAGGTAAATTAAATTGATCCATATCAGGGATTTTACTTTCCACTCTTCTACAAACGCACGCCGGTCCATTAATTGTTTTATAAAAATTTGCTCTAAATCTTAGTCCACTTAAAGTAATTGCTGTATCAAGTTCATGAGTATTCTCAAATTTTGCCAATTCCTCTTCATTGCAGTTCATTAACAGAAGATCTTTCAAATCTTGTTCTGTAACCATTACATCTGGAACTTTAATTATTTCTCCTGTTGCTCTGTATGCTAAAGCAGAACCTGCTCTGATATGGAAGTCAGAAATTTTCTTATTATTTTTTGCTAAATCTTCTAATTTTTCAAACATAAAGAACTTAATAATATAAATTGTAATGTATTTGTCATTTATTTAATCAAAATACCCATTATGAGTATAATTTATTTTTATTCTAGTAAAAGTTGAGTATATAGTGATCCTTAGAGCTAAATATGAAAAATCCATTTGCAAATTTATTTAAGAAAAAAGATAAAACAGATGGTCCTATACCAAAACCAGCATCTGACGGTAAGAAGGAAAGTTTTTTTAGTAAATTTATAAAAAACAGAATTGGCAAATCCTCAGCAGTAGGTGAGGAAATAGTTGGTGTAGAATTAACACCAACTGAAATTAGATTATCACAAGTTTCAAGCAATAAAGCCAATCAATGGGTGTTAGATAAATTTTTTATTCATAAATTTGAAGGTGTTAATGATGGCGGAACCGTTTTAGAACATCCTGATAAAATCGCAGATGAATTAAAAATAGCTATACAAAAATCTAAAATAAATACAACTAATGCAGCAATTGCAATTCCTGTCACTAGTGCAATCATAAGAGTTGTTACGTCACCATTAATGACAGATGAAGAATTAAACACTGCAATTAATTCAGATTCACTTTGGGAAAATTTAGTTCAATTAACGGATAACTTGGAAGATTATTCTATTTTCCATCAAGTTATAAATAAAGACACTACTGGAAATACAATGGATATTTTATTCGTTGCCTCAAAACTTTCTGACATAAATAGTTATACGGATATCATAAAAAAAGGTGGATTGAATGCAGTGATCATAGATGTAAAATGTTTTGCATTAAAGTCTGCCGTAGACCAAATAAATCAAATCGCTGGTTCAATTGAAGAAAGTAATTTAACTGCAGTTTTAGAATTTGGATTAGATGAAAACTATGTAATGATTTTATATGATAACAATCCAATCATTACAGATATTTTTATAAGAGGCCAGGATAGAAAAACTTTGGCAGAAAGTAATGATCAAGAAGAAATGGAAGCACTTGTTAGAAGATATATGACACAAGTAAAACAAGCTATCCAAGATTTTGAAACAAAGTATGAAAAAAGAATTAGAAATTTAAAAGTTACTTCAAATTTACCAAACGTTGAAGAATACTTAGCTAGCTTTAGAAAAAATATGTCGAATACAGGTTATCAATTATTTGATCCTTTAGATGGAATTAAAGTACCAGCACAATTAGAAAATGAAGTAAATATTCAAAATAGATCTTACTTTTCTACTGTGATGGGATTGGCTTTTAGAAAATTAGATGTTTTTGGTTATTATAAATTTGTAACAGCAGTTAAAAACATCAACCTACTTCCAAACAGAGATAGTATGATTGCTCAAAAAAAAGCGAAGGCAGTTTCTGGTTTTGCTTTCAAAGGTATTGTTGGAATAGTTTCAGTTATCTACATTACTTTATTTGGGTTTTCATTTTGGCAAATTACAGAGCTAAATAAAAAAATTGCTAATTACGATCAAGTTGTTCAGTCTCATCAATTGAAAACTTTAGAGAAAAACAAATTTGCAAAAGAAATAGGACTTATTTTAAAATCACTAGAATTAAGTAAATCAATTAAATCTAATAAAACTATAAGCTTTAGAGCGCTTGCACAAATTGCATCTGCAGTTCCAAAAAGAGTAAAATTTAAGTCAATAGAATACAATGGTTTTGATCAAATTGTGATCGAAGGATCTGCATTTAGTGATCAAGATATCCTTAAATTAATAAGTAATTTAAACAATAAAAAACTTATTTCCCAGGCATCTTTAGCAAGTATGACATTGCCATCTGGCCAGCAGCAGGGATCACAACAAATGAAAGGCTTTAGAATAGCCTGTATATTGGAGAACGTCTAATGGACCTTAAAAATTTAACAATGTCAGATTTAAAAGAGAAGTTTGCAGGAGCTGCTGACAAGAAAACGTTGATTAAGTTTGGTATTGGTTTTGGAGCAATAATTCTATTTTTAATAATATATTACGCAATACTTAGCCCAATGGTTAAAGAGCGAAAAGCAAAATATGAAGATAAATTGCTTAAAGAAAATGAAATAGTACAATTTGACAACGAAATTGTTCAATTTAAAGCAAGAATTAAAAAACTGAAACCAGAGTTCGAAATTAGCTCTACTTTATTTCATTCAAAAGCTGAAGTTGAAGATTTATATCAAAGCTTAAGTAGGCACGCAGGTGTAAATGGGTTGGTGATTTCAAAAATTGAGAAGAAAAAAGCAATTCCAGTTTTAAAAGCAGGTATTGCACAACAAGCTGATAATTTAATTACTAAAGAAATGGTCTCTTATTATAAGATACCAGTAGACTATGAGATAAGAGGTAAGTTTTTAGGATATATAAAGTTTAAAAGAGCAGTATCCAAGCAACAAAAGATGCTAAACTTTGACAAAGAGGTCATAAGTGTAGTACAAAGCGATTCAACTGGAGCGATAATTGCATCTGGAGAGTTAACAATAGTAGGATTACCAAATGAATTTTTTTAAAATTTTACTTATTTTATTTTTGATGATGTTTAGTAATTTTTCTTTGGCAGATAATCATGGTCAAAAAGAAGAACTTTTAGATCAAGTAAAAGAGATTACCAATCAGATTCAAGATGAAGATGAAGTTCCACTTAATGATCCTTTTGCGGGGAATGAGGGAACTAATTCTATGGCAGGTGTTCCTGAAGAAGAACAAGAAGATGAAATGAGTTTATACAACTTTAAACTTTCAGGTTTAATCTCAGGAAAAGATCATAGTTATATTTCAGTGGTAAGCTCTGCTGGTGAAGCAATCACTTTGACATTAGGTCAGTTTTTAGGAAAAAATCAATTTATAGATTTAAGACTTACTGAGGCTATATTTAAAAAAGAAGATGGCAAATATTTAATTTTAGATTTCAACAATCAAATAAGAGAAGCAGATGAATATTAGAAAATTATTTAATTTATCTATTGTCTTAATCTTAGGTTTTATCTTAAGTGGTTGTGCTAATTCTCAATTTGCAAAAAAATATAACAAACCTTTCAAGCACAATAGTCCTTTAATAAAGAGTGAAAATATAACTGAAGGAGGTAAATCTGAAATTGCAAAAACTCTAGAAATGGGTCCAAAGCCAGTAGTAGGAGATACTAGAAAATTAGGAAAAAGAAAAAAAATATCTTCAGAAGCTCAAAGAAATTATTTAATTATTTCAGATAATTTTCCACTTTTAAAACAAAGAGTAACTTTAAAATTTAAAAATTTAGACTTTAAAGAGACCATGGAATTGATGGGAAAAATTGGAGAGATTAATGTTTTAGTTGGTGATGAAGTTGCAGGTGTAATTTCTGCAGAATTAATTGATGTTCCATGGGATAAAGCGTTTCAAGCTTTACTAGACATGAAAAATTATGCATCAGATGTAGATGTTGCAAGTAATTTAATCAGAGTTCATTCGCCTGAAACTTTAACTTCGCAGGAAAATTATAAATCTGAAAGAGCTCAAGCAGTTAAGAAAAAAGTTGAATTAGAAGATAGTGTAGAACCAATATTCTCAGAAATATTTAGACTATACTATATTGCACCAGCTCAAGCTAAAGCAACAATTGAAGAATTATTCACACAACAGTCTGGCGATAGTACTTATACTCCAATTCAAGTTACAGAAGAAATAACTACAAGATCAATAATAGTTAGAGGTAAAGAAAAAGATTTAGATGTTGTTGATAAAGTAATTAAGGAAATAGATATTAGAACTAAACAAGTTTTAATCGAAGCATTTATAGTTGAAGCAAATTCAGATTTTGAAAGAGCATTAGGTACAAGATTAGGTGGTTACTTTCAAAAAGCAGGAAGCATTGTTGGGGGTGCAGCAGGTACAAGTAGTGGTAGTGAAGCTGGAACAGATTTAGGAACTGCAGCAGGTTTAGGTTCAGCAACCGATAGTATAGCAAGCTTTCCAGTAACGGGTGCAACAAGTGGTATTGGATTACTTAGAAGAACTACTACAGGAGTTTTAAAAGCTGAAATTACTGCTCTTGAAAGTATGGGGATGGGAAAAACAATTTCAAATCCAAAAGTTTTTACATTAGACAATCAACTAGCAACAGTTACTCAAGGTGAAGAAATTCCTTATCAAACAACAGCTGATGGAACTACATCAACATCATTTAAAGAAGCAGCATTAAAATTAGAGGTTACTCCAAGCATAATTGGAGATGGAAATGTATTATTAACTATCAAGGTTAATAACGACACACCAAATAGAGCAGCAGCATCTGATGAGCCACCAATTAATAAAATGGAAATTGTTACAAAATTATTGGTAGCAGATGGTGATATTGTAGTAATTGGTGGAATTAAGAAAAATGTACAATCTAACAATAAAAACCAAACACCAGGTGTAGGTAACTTGCCTGTGATAGGTAATCTCTTTAAAGGTAGAGCAAATTCTGATAATCTAGATGAATTACTGGTGTTTATAGCACCAAGAATTTTATAATGAATATTAGTAGAGAATCTGAAGTAAATTTAATAAACATTTTAATTGATCAAGATGTTATCTCAGGAAAAGATTTAATTGATATTAAAAAAAAATCTACTGAGGGACAAAAATCTCAATTAGATGCAATTTTTGAATTAAATTTAACTAACGAAGATAAAATTCTAGATCTATTAGTTAGCGAACAATCACTAAATATTATTGACTTATCTACTATTGACGTAGCAGATGAAATTAAATCTGTTCTACCATCGAATTATATCAATATGAATTTTATTGCTCCTTTTAAGGTTGAAAATAAAGTTTTACATATCGCTATTCCAGATAGTTCAAAATTGAGTTTAATGAGAAATTTAAAAACTATTACTAAAATGGATATAGAATTACATGCAGCTAAAATTTCTCACATATCAGTTTTTATAGATAAACTTTTAAAAGAAGGTGAAACTACCATAGAGGCAATTCAAAAGAAAAATAAAGAAAAAATACAAACTTTTGATTACGAAGTAGATGAGAGCGCTGAGGTTTTAGATGAAAAGCCAGAAGAAGATATTGAAGCAATAGAAAACGAGTCTGAAGTAATTAAATTTTCAACAGCAGTCGTTGCTGAAGCAATTAAATCAGGTGTATCAGATATTCATATTGAACCTTATAGATTTTCATCAAGAGTTAGATATCGACTAGATGGAATGTTAACTGAACAAGAACACTTTGCAAAATTTTTACATTCTAATTATGGAGCAGTTGTTACTCGATTTAAAATTATGGGCAAACTTGATATTGCAGAAAGAAGATTGCCACAAGATGGTGCCATTCCTTTTAAGATAGATGGCAAAGTAGTTGATCTTCGTCTTTCAATTCTACCAACAGCAACCAATGAAAGAATTGTAATGCGGGTTCTAAACAAAGATGCTGGAGATATAAGTTTAGAACAATTAAATTTTGAAGAAAATGATCTTAAAAATTTGAGAAAAGCTATTCATGGTACACAAGGATTAATTCTTGTTACGGGACCAACAGGTTCAGGAAAAACAACTACTCTTTACTCAATCTTAAAAGAAGTATCTCAACCACATTTAAATATTTTAACTGCTGAAGATCCTGTCGAGTATGAACTAGATGGTGTTGGGCAGGTTCAAATTAGAGATGATATTGGATATGATTTTGGTCGTGCTCTTAGATCGTTTTTAAGACAAGATCCCGAGATAATATTAGTTGGAGAGATGAGGGATAAAGAGACAGTTGATATAGGTTTGAAAGCAGCATTAACTGGTCACTTAGTGTTTAGTACATTGCACACTAATGATGCTCCAAGTTCTATTACCAGATTACAAAATATGGGTACACCTGATTATTTGATTTCAGCTGCGTGTTCGTTAGTTTTAGCTCAAAGATTAGCAAGAAAAACATGTTCAGAATGTCGAGAACCAGATCCAGATGTTACACCTAAAATGTTAGCTGATTTTGGGTTTACAGCAGAACAAGCTTCAAGAGCAAAAGCATTTAGAGGTAAAGGTTGTCCGAAATGTAAGGACACAGGCTACAAAGGTCGTATGGGTATATACGAAGTTTTAAATGTAACAAAACCAATTAAAGAAGCAATATTAAGACAAGCCACAACGCCTGAACTTAAAGAGATTGCTAAAAAAGAAGGCTTTAGATCAATGAGTGATATGGGAAGAGAAATGATTTTATCAGGAGATCTAAATTTTAGAGAATACGATCGTGTTCTTTCGATGGAATAAAAATGTCATCAGAAACTTATACCTATAAAGGGATATCAGCTGGAAAATATGTTGAAGGGTCAATTGATGCAATCAATCAAGAGGAAGCATCTTATAAGCTTAAAGAGCAAAAAATTATTATTACCAATTTAATTAGAACTAAAAAAAAATCCGCTACTAAAGAAAAAAAGAAAGGTGGCGGCTTTTCTTTTGGAAAGAAAAAAGTCAAACCAGAAGACGTTATGTTGTTTTCAAAACAATTTGCAACAATGGTTAAGGCAGGACTGCCCATCCTTAATGTATTAGGAATGTTGAGAGATCAAATAGAGCATCCAACCATGAAAGAGATTATCGAAGATGTTAGAAGAAGTCTTGAGGGAGGAGTTACACTTTCAAAATGTTTTGAAAAGTACCCCTTAATATTTGATAACATCTATATCAACCTTATTAAAGCAGGTGAAGCTAGTGGTAAACTAGATGATTTCTTAATGAAACTTGTAGAATCGTTAGAGAAAAGAGAAAAAGTAAAAAAAAAAATTAAAAGTGCATTAACTTATCCAGTAGTTATGTTTACTGTAGCAATAACAGTAATGGTTTTCATGTTAATTAAAGTAGTTCCTGTTTTTGCTGAAATGTATGAAGGAATGGGTGTACCACTTCCAACTCCAACAGCTGTTATTATGACAGCTAGTAATTTTATGAGAGGATCTGGTGGTTTAACATTGGCACTCGTATGCATCATTATTTTTGTGATATTTAAATACACAACAACAAAAATTCCATCAATTCGATACAAATGGCACCAAAGAGTATTAAAAATGCCAATATTTGGAGATATGATTTTAAAATCTTTAATTGCAAGAATTTCACTAATTATGGGTAATCTTAGTTCGGCTGGAGTAAACTTACTTGAAAGTATAGAAATTGCAAAATCTGTTAGCAACAATGATGTCGTCACTCTCGCCTTAGAAAATGTAAAAAAAGGTGTTTTTTCAGGTGATACTTTAACTAAACTATTTTTAAAAGAACCTATTTTTCCACCAACATTTAGCCAATTAATATCAGTTGGAGAGCAAACAGGAAATTTGGATGAGATGTTTAATTCAGTATCAAGTTACTATGAGGAAGAGTTTGATACAGCAGTAGATAATATGTCTAGTTTAATTGAACCAATAATGATTGTTTTTATGGGAACAATGATTGGTGGATTAATGATTGCGATGTATTCACCAATCTTTAATGTTGGTGCTATTATTGGCGGATAAAAAAAATCAAAATGGACATATTGCTGTCCTTAAAGATTAAAAAAATTCTATTAATTTATTAGATAGTTTGTAAAAGCTTCGTCTAATGAAATATCTAAAGTTAATAATCATTTTTATACTACTCACTGGTTGTGCCCAGAGTGTTGCTGTTCTTGGTCCAGCACTAACTGTTGCAACAAGTAGCAACATAAGTCATGCACTTATATCTGGAACTATAAATACAGGTATTAAGCAACAAACTGGAAAAAATGTAACTGAGCATATGGTACAATCTTTAAATGAGCCATTAGATTGTTTTATGATTAGTAGCAACGAAATGGCAAATATGTTTTTTAAAGACTATAATAATTTAGATTGTTACTCAGAAAAAAATTAATTATTTAAATCTTTGGATAAAATTAAGTGGTTAATCCAAGGTTTCTTACCCTCTTTAAATTCAACCGCATCCATTATCTGTTGAATAAAAAAAGTTCCTAATCCTCCTGGTTTAACATCATCAATTTTTCTATGTCTAACTTTTTCTTCTTCAACTGGTTTTCCTTTATCAGAAAAACCTATTTCAAGATGACCATTTTCAACTGAAATTTTTATCAACATTTTGTCTTCAGTTTTTTCATTTTTATAGGCATGTTTAACAATGTTTTGTGCAGCTTCGGCAATAGCTAAAATTAATTCATCTTTTAGCTCTTGATTGATATCTAATTTTTCTAATACTTCTCTACAGAAGGTTCTAATATGTTTAAGATTGGAAGAATCTACTGCAAAATCTTTTTTTTCACTTAAACTAATAATTTGTGATTGTTTCATTAATCAAGATTTAAAATTTGTTCTAACTTTGCCATCATAATAACTTTTAAAACTGATTTACTAATTTCTTTTAGTGTAACTTTAGTTCCAAGTTCGATTGCTTTTTGATGACTTTCAATTAAAACGGATATTCCCGAGGAGTCCATGTACTGAACATCTTTTAGATTTAAGTGAACTTCTTTTTTTGCTTCAATTAATGGCATGATTACCTCTTTAGCTTTTTCGGTAACATCCATGTCAATCTCACCATCCAGGTAGACAGTTGCAATATTTTCTTCTTCTGTAACTTTGTATGACATAATTTCCTTATATTTATTAGATTTTAGCCAAAATCACAATATATACAATCTATGATTGACCCAAAATGATGATTTGAATTATATACATAATTGTATTTAAATATATAAACTTCAAAAAAAACATATAACAATAAAAGAGGGTTTAAAAACATGAAAAAAAATAATAATAAAGGTTTTACATTGATTGAGCTACTAGTTGTTGTAGCAATCATCGGAATTCTTGCGGCTGTTGGTGTAGTTGCTTATTCAGGTTACACAGCAGGTGCTAAAAAACAAGCAGCTAAATCAAATCAAGCTTCAGTTGTTAAATATATTGCTGCTGAATTACAAAAATGTAATTTAGGTGAGGCAAATGCTATGAAAAACTCAGCTGGTGTAGATCAGTTAGTTTGTGCTGGTAAAACTGGAGCAACAGTTGTTACAGCATCAGTAAATGCTTTAGGTGATTTTAAAAATCCATATGTAACAGCAAATGCAGCTGTTGTAAGCGCTGGCGCTTATACAACAAATGGAAATGCTGGAGTAACAGGTGTAAAAGCTGCAGGATCTACAATTACAATCGGTACATGCATTGAAGAACCTTGCAGTACTGCAGGTAACACTCAAACTAATACAGTACTAGTAGAGTAATAGATTAATATTGAAACACTCTTTTATGACTATCAAAAGCTCAGGGTTCACTCTTATTGAGCTTTTGGTGGTCGTTGCAATATTAGGAATTATAGCTGCAATAGGAATTTCAAGTTAT
>Ga0209095_1000514_pt1 | contig 22877 bp, 19 predicted proteins | sample COGITO_mtgs_1104_3_FD_184795 | JGI IMG/M metagenome (GOLD analysis project Ga0209095, IMG submission 184795) | Pelagic marine microbial communities from North Sea - COGITO_mtgs_110404 (SPAdes) (version 2) | ecosystem: Environmental > Aquatic > Marine > Epipelagic ... | reverse complement strand
GGGCGCAACAGACACGGGAAAACCTGTTGCGCGACACGGCCCGGCTGGATGATCTGGCCCGGGGCGCGGGCTGGGACCTTGTCGGGGGCACGCCGTTGTTTCGAACCTATGCCACGCCCGATGCGGGCAAGGTTCAACGACAGATCGCGACGCACAGGATCTGGACACGGATTTTCCCCTATTCCCACAAATGGATACGGCTGGGACTTCCTGCCCAGGAAAATGACTGGTCAAGGCTGAGTATTGCACTTCGTCCATGATAGGTTAATTTTCTGTGTTGGGCCTATTGACACAAATCGCAGCCGATGATCTTTAACTGGTGTTCTTGGTCCATTTGCCCGCTGTTTTGGGCGTTTGGTTAAAAGGGAACGTGGTGACCTGGAAACAGGAACTCCACGACTGCCCCCGCAACTGTGAGCGGCGAGCGAAGCTGAATATGCCACTGCCGGATTTCCGGTTGGGAAGGCCAGCCAAGCGTCGACCCGTAAGTCAGGAGACCTGCCAAGAGTGAACACCCGGTTCGGGCGCGGGGCGCACCAGGACGGCGGAAGTTTCCGCAGAGGTGTCGTTCACCATCTGCGGGCGGCTTATCCCCACCCCAGGTAAAAATTGTGTTTTGACCGGTTAATGACCGGGACTCTGGCTTGGAATATCCATATGAAAAATACCCTGATGCGGACATTGCTGTGTTCTGCCGCCTTTTCGCCATCGCTGGCGCAGGCGCAATCCGAAACCACTTTCGATCTTGCGCCGATCCTTGTCTACGGTGGCCTTTTGCCCACCACACCGGAGGCGACCGGTGCGACGATCGACGTGCTGGACAGCGAAGATCTTAAAGAAGGCGGGGCCAGTGTGGCCGATGCGCTTGCTGTTTTACCCGGCGTATCGCTCAGCGCGAATGGCGGGCTGGGCACGCGATCTTCGATCCGTGTCAGGGGCCTTGATGGGACCTATCTTGGGGTGCGCGTTGACGGCATCGAAGTCACGGACCCGTCAAGCACGCAGACCAGCTTTAACTTTGGCACGCTGACCTCGGGCACGCTGGACCGTGTCACCCTGATCAAGGGGACACAATCCGCGCTTTACGGGTCTGATGCGATTGCGGGTGTGATCGACATCCAGACATGGCGGCCAACACGCGACGGCGCATCGGGCCGCACAACGCTGGAATACGGCAGCTATAACACGCGCACGGCAACCAGCAGCGTCGGGTTTCGGGACGACCGGATCGAACTTGCCTTTAGCCTGAGCCGCGTCGTCACAGATGGTTTCTCGGCGCGTTCGTCAGATACCGAAGACGACGGTTTCGACCAAAGCGCGGCCAATGTATTTGCAGCTTACCAACTGACAGACGCGGTGCGGGTCGGGGTTGCAGGGCTGTGGTCTGACGGCACGTCGGAATTCGACCGCTCATCCAGCAATTCGACCGGCAGCACCGAAGAGGTCCGGTCGGGGTTGCGTGTGTTTACCGAAGTATCCCAAGGCGCATGGGAGCATGAATTCTCGGTCTCCGGTTTCCGGAGCGACCGGTTTGACGCGGATGGATTTACCAAAGAGTTTATCGGAGAGCGGCTGAAGGCCGAGTATGTGGGGCAGGTCGAACTGACGTCTGCGACGGCCCTTGCCTTTGGCATCGACTGGACCGAAGAGCGCGCGTCGCTGGATGGCACGGAATTCGAGGCCTCGAATACGGCGGCATTCGCTGAAATCAAACATGCGCCCCGCGACGATCTGGAGCTGTCGGCCAACCTGCGCTACGATGACTTCTCGGATTTTGACGGCCAGTTTTCCGGACGCGCGGCGCTGGCGTGGAATGCCACGGACGCGACAACTGTTCGGACGTCTTTCGGCACCGGCTACCGGGCACCGTCGCTTTATGAGCGGTTTGGCCCCTATTCGGGTCCTGATCTGGCCCCCGAAACCAGCCGCAGTTTTGATCTTGGGGTCGAACACCGGATTGGCGAAACCGCAATGCTGCGGGCGACGGCGTTTTATATCGAAATCGACAACCTGATCCAGTATAGCACGACCACATCCAGCTATGCGCAGGTGCCCGGCACGACAGCGTCCAAAGGGCTTGAGCTATCGGGAAGCTACAGTTTTTCCGACCGCCTCAGCTTTACCGGGAACTATACCTATACGCTTGCCAAGAACGACGGTGTGCGGCTGGCGCGTGTTCCGCGTCACGAACTGTCTATGGCCGCAGATTTCGACGTGACCGACAGGCTGTCGTCGTCATTGCGCGTCACGCATGTTGCTGACGTGCTCGACGGGTTTGGCACGCTGACGCCGCTTGCCGACTATACCGTGGTTGATCTTTCGGCGCAGTATGACCTGACCGACCGGACCAATGCCTATGTGTCACTGCGCAACCTGACGGATGAAACATACGAAACGGTCCGGGGCTACAACACGTCGGGAAGGGCGCTTTATGTCGGTATTCAGGCCGATTTCTGATCTTGCACAGCTGATATTGCTGGTGGGAAGTCTGTCAGTTGGGGCGCTTGCGGCCCAGGCGGCAGACCTTCCGCGGGTGGTGTCGATGAACTTGTGTACGGATCAGCTGGTGCTGTTGTTGGCCGATCCTGAACAGATCGTGTCGCTAAGCCGCCTCGCAACGGATGCCAGATCGTCATCACTGGCAGAGCAGGCCAAAGCATATCCGCAGAATTCCGGCGGGGCCGAGGAAATATTCCTGTCTGCGCCAGATATCTTGTTGGCGGGCACCTATTCCGACAAGACGACGCTGGCGATCTTGCGCGGGCTTGGGCTGCGGGTAGAGCAGTTTCCAATCACCAGCGCGCTTGATCAAATTCCTCAGCAGATCAGGCAGATGGGTGAGATACTGCAACAGCAAAGCAAAGCGGACGCACGGGCGGCTGAGGTCGAGACCTATCTTGCCAATGTTGCCGTACCCGACAGCACGGCCCCTGTGGCCGCGTTTTACTATCCCAACGGATATTCCCTTGGGGCCAATACCTTGGGGCATGATATCATCAGCGCCGCTGGCTTTCGAAATCTTACGAAAGAACTGGGCATGACGGGCAGCGGCACTCTGGATCTTGAGCAGTTGGTGGTGCAAGCCCCTGATGTTCTGATCGCATCGCCGCGCTATCCGGGCGGGTCCCGGTCCGAAGAGATCATGTTCCACCCCGCCATCGCCCATTATGCGCGTGACAAAAAGCTTATCTACAGTTCGGCAGACTGGGTCTGCGGTACCCCGATCACATTGCGTGCGGTCAAGGATGTCATCCGCGCACGCGACGCCATCATTCATCAGGAGAAAACCCAATGACGACCGATCCGACGCCGGAAGAAAACAAGCAACACGCAGAACGGATGGCCAAGGTTCAGGCCGCCCGCAAAAAGATGATGGCCAAAAAGACCAAGACCAAAGGTTTGATCATCATCCACACCGGCGACGGCAAGGGCAAAAGCAGCTCTGGCTTTGGGATGATCTTGCGCAGCATCGGGCATGGATTTCCTTGCGCAATCGTCCAGTTCATCAAGGGATCAATGTATTCGGCCGACCGCGAACTGCTGGTCGACCGCTTTAGCGACATCTGCCAGATTCACGTGATGGGAGAAGGCTTTACCTGGGACACGCAAGACCGCGAACGCGATATCGCGGCTGCGCGCCGTGCTTGGGACAAGGCCAAGGACCTGATCCGCGACCCGCAAAACCGCATGGTCCTGCTGGACGAGCTGAACATCGCCCTGCGGTACGATTATCTTGATGCAGAAGAGATCGCCGAATTCCTGCTGACCGAAAAGCCCGAGATGACCCATGTCGTCATTACGGGCCGCAATGCGCCGGATCGCTTGATCGAAATCGCGGATCTTGTGTCAGAGATGAAAGAGATCAAGCACCCCTTCCGCAAGCAGGGCATCGCCGCGCAGGCTGGTGTTGAATTCTGAAAACCAGTCCGCGCCGCCTGTCGGCCCGTGTTTTAAAGGCCCGTGTTTTAAAGGTCCATGTCTGAAAGGCCCATTTTTGAAAGGCCCATTTTTGAAAGGCGTCGTGTTATGAACAAGATTACGCTGGTAACGGGCGGTGCGAAATCCGGCAAAAGCCGCCACGCCGAGGGCATCGTAAAGGCGTCTGGTTTGTCGTCGATCTATATCGCGACCGGTCAAGCGCTGGACGACGAGATGGCAGACCGGATCACCGCGCATAAAATACAGCGCGGGGACGGCTGGCAAACCATCGAAGAGCCGCTTGATCTGTGTGGTGCTTTGGTACGGACGGACGGTCAGGGCATCCGGTTGGTCGATTGTCTGACGCTTTGGCTGTCGAATCTTTTTCTGGACGGGCTGGACTGGGATGCCAAATTGGCCGAGTTTTTGGACGTGCTGCAAACCCAGCAAAGCCCCGTTGTTCTGGTCACAAACGAAGTCGGCGGGGGCATCGTCCCGATGTCTGACATGGGGCGGCGCTATAGGGATGCGTCCGGCGTCATGAACCAAAGGGTTGCCGAGGTCGCAGATGCTGTCGTGCTGGTGACCTGCGGCCTGCCTCTCAGGCTCAAGGGATAGGATTTTTCGCCTGCAAAACCCGTGTACCGCATTGCCAAAAGCCACCCAATCAAAGGTTATTCTGAATGTCCCACATTACTTTTCCCCTGACGGATTTGTCTGATCTGACAAAACTTGTGCAGGATTTGCCAGCCCCGAACGGGGACGCCGATCAGGCGGCGCGCGCGCGGCAGGATACCCTGACCAAGCCCCCCGGATCGCTGGGCCGTCTTGAGGAACTCGCTATCTTTATGGCGGGCTGGCAAGGTCAGGCTGTGCCCCGGATCGCAAAGGCGCAGGCCATTGTTTTTGCCGGTAATCATGGGGTCTGCGCGCAGAATGTGAACCCCTTTCCCCAAGAAGTCACGGCCCAGATGGTCCAGAACTTTAAGGCGGGCGGCGCAGCCATCAACCAGATTTGCAAGGTCAACGGTGCTGATCTGTCGGTCATTGATCTGGAACTGGACAGGCCGACGGCCGATTTCACCAATGATCCGGCCATGTCCCCCCAAGACACGGTTGCCGCCATGAATGCAGGCGCTGCGGCTGTGGCGGCGGATGCCGATATTTTGATCCTTGGCGAAATGGGGATCGGCAATTCGACTGTAGCCGCCGCATTGGCCGCAGCGGTTTTTGGCGGTGATGTGAAAGACTGGGTGGGGCGTGGGACCGGGTCTGACGACGCAGGTGTGACCCGCAAAATTGACGTAATCGAACGGGGCCTTGTGCGCCATGACAACTCTCGCGGCGATGGGGCCGCGATACTGGCCGCTTTGGGCGGCCGCGAGCAGGCAGCGATCTGCGGCGCTGTCTTGGCCGCCCGTCTGGCCCGCATTCCGGTGATCCTTGACGGGTTCATTTGCACGGCTTCTGTTGCACCGCTTTACGCGATTGATCCGGCCTGCCTTGATCACTGTCTGGTGGGCCATCTCAGCGCCGAAGCGGGTCACCGCAAGCTGCTGGGGGCGTTACAGAAAAGCGCTGTTCTGGATTTCGACATGCGGCTTGGCGAAGGGTCTGGGGCGGCGTTGGCCCTTGGGGTTCTTAGGGCTGCGGTGGCTTGCCATGGCGGTATGTCCACATTCGCCGAGGCTGGCGTGGCGGACGGGTGATGCTGTCGCGACGGCTGGCTGAATTCAAACTGGCATTTCTACTCTTTACCCGGTTTCCCGTCGGGCGCGTTGCCGACTTTGTCCCCGCGATGGGCGCATCAAGCTGGGCATGGCCGTTGGCGGGGCTTGCCGTGTCCGTACCTGCGTCGCTTGCCTATCTGCTGCTGTATGCTGCGGGACTTGGGGCGCAGGTGGCAGCCCTTGGGCTGGTCGCTGTTCTAGCCTTGTGTTCGGGGGCGATGCACGAGGACGGATTGGCCGATATGGCTGACGGTTTCGGCGGCGGGCACAGCAAGCAACGAAAGCTTGATATTATGCGCGACAGCCGCATCGGCAGCTATGGCGTTCTTGCATTGATCTTTGCTGTGGCGATCCACGTCAGCCTAATTGCCAGACTTGAAGATCCGGCCCTTGTGATACCAGCGGCGATTGGTCTGTCGATGGCAAGCCGGGGCTGCTTGCCGCTCTGGCTCAGGTGGATGCCGCCTGCTCGAACAGACGGGCTGGGGCGAACGGTCAAATCTGTATCTTTGGGAAATGCATTTGTCGCAGCTGCAATCGGTTTTGCCGGGCTGGCCTCGGTTGGGTTCCTTCCGGCAATTCTGGCTTTATGTGCGGTGCTGGCCTGCGGTGCCTGTGTGTCTGTTCTGGCGCTGAAACAGATCGGTGGGCAGACCGGGGATGTGATGGGCGCGCTGCAAAAGCTCTCTGAGATCGCCGGATGGGCGGTTCTGGCTGCCCTGACGGGCGTACCATTGTAATCCCCATATTCCACTGCCGAAGGAGTGTGGATGCGGGGCCCGCTGCGGGGGTATCGACTTTTTTACTGCCCACTGGATCGGGTATTGTTGACCTGATCGGCGCTTGTTAGGCAGTCTGCCAGACTGGTTGCATGCTTGCCACTCAACCGCATCTGCTTGAAGGGCGGAGACAGAGCCCGAAAGTGCCGCATTGCGCATTATCACCTTGCGAGACACAATCTGTCCACATGCGGTGGTCATTATGTTTTCCACCAGCCTATCGCCATGTACCGCCCCCCCCCGAATGATCGCGCCATCGCTTGGCAATGGCAGCCCGTACATCGACCTGCCTGAACAGTTCCAGCCCCCTCTAAGAGGGATCATTATTCTGGGGCTGATCCGCTGGGGCACGACGTTGCCGTACGGTTGCTGTTGGCACTGGCAGCCTTTGTCAATCCTAGTCCGGTGATGATCATCATTGCCGTCTTCAACTGGATGGAGATCGCGCGCATCTTCGAGGCCGAAGTGAAATCGCTGCGGGAACGCGAATTCATCTCGGCGGGGCGGATGCTGGGCTTCAGCAACATGCATATCATGTTCCGCCAATTGCTGACCAAGCCGATCGGCCCGATCATCGTCGCTCAACTCTGACCGTTGCGCGCGCCATCCTGCTCGAGGCACATATAAGTTTTCTCGGCTACGGCATTCAGCCCCTTTGCAAAGTTTGCTCAACTTTGTGCAGCAATATCTGGCCACCGTTCCTTGACTTGCGGTTGTGCGGCGCATTGCCATCGCAATGGCTGTGACCAGTCTTAATTTCATCGATGATGGGGTGCGTGATGCCTTGGATTCCCACACTGACCCTGCATGATACCGCGCACCCCCACGGCATGGCTGGCTTGACCAGCTTTTATGGGCAGGGCGGGCTTGGCCTCTTCCTCGCGCAGCTCGATACCCTGCTGTGTCTATTGCCGCTGACCGACATAAAACGAAATATCCTTAATAAGGACCTGATCGATCAGTTGCCAATGTCAGCGGTGCTTGTTCGTGGTGGCATGAGGCCTGCAACTGCACCGTGCAGCGTTGATTGAAGGCCGAGAAAAAAGACGGCTGCTGGGGCCGAGCAACTGATCCGGGCGCGTCTGGATATCATCCTGACGCCCCATATCGCCTGCATCAATCAATACGCTCCGCCCTTGTGCGGAAATATCCGGATAGGTCGCCGGGGCGGGCCGCTTCGGTATGTGGCCGATCCACCGTTCGGGGATTAACCTTGCGCCAAAGGCGACGAAATTTTCTGTGTTCTCATGCCAAGTCATTCTGCCTATTTGGTTCCATGACGGAATTCGGTCGGGCAGGTCGGACTGATTTCGGGTCAATTGGCACGATCCGCGTTCCGTCAACTTTCCAAGCGAGAAGCTTGATCATGACGCGTATGCCCCAAACTGGACGATGCGCAGTATTTCGAGCCTGAGATTTTCGCGCGTTTCGGAGCCATGGCGCGATGCGCGTATCGGCAATATGATTGTGCATCGCCGAGGCATGCGGGGGATTTTGGCCCAGCCGGAATATGACCCTTTGCCACTGTCTGTGCAGGTGGCGCTTCTGGCGGTCTCGTGGTTGCATTTGGACGACATCGCGGTTTCGGACATTCAGGCATTCAGGAAAGAACGTGCAGCCCGCCTGAGCCGCGAACGTCCCAATGTCATGGCCAGCATCTTCTGCAGGCAAGCCGGTTGTTGTGGCGGTCAGGTCGAAAAACAGTTTTGTTGGCGGCTTTGACACGTGCATCATGGAGCGATTTACGAGGCGCGCGGGGAACACTTGTGCTAATCGGGCGGCACCCAACATTTACGAACGGCTTGAAAAATTGCGCCGTAAGGAACGGATGGCGCGGCAGGAACAAACGACCGCCGACATGCTTGATGTCATTGCCGGATCAGAGGCCATGACACACCATTGAAACACAAAGGTGTTCGAATTCACGCTTCCCTTGTCTTTTCACGGTCGAATTAACAGGCGAAATCACTGGTTTTACGGTTATCAGAATTGGCCCGTTTCGACAGATCGGGAAATACCGGATCATCTTGCCAAATCAATAGCCGCGTGCAGGCGTGAGATTGAATTATACTGGTTTTAAGTATGCAAAATGAAAGATGTCTATTTGCCGGATTTCTTTTGCAATTTCACTTCCGCTTCAATCATATCTTCGATCTCGGCAGTAATGCTGCGATCGGATTTCAGCGCGTTCTCGGCCTTTGCGGTTAGGGCGCTCGCGCTCTCATGGCCTGTGGCCTCTGAAAATACAGCCGTATACCCCTTTGAAAGGACTGTGCCTTGCAGCTTTGACATTACCTTCTTTATCAATATTTCACGCTGGCTGTCCGAAAGAACGGTGTCTGAATCGATCTTCTTCAGGGCCATCGGGATCATCTTATGGCGCAAAATGACTTGGTTTTTGGCAGCCCAGGCCGAATTGAATTTTCCAAGGTTGTTCCCAAGCCCGCCAAGCACCGCCTTCATGACCACCTCGTCAAACAGCTTGTTGATTTCTGCCTTGCTTGGCGGTTTGCCAGCCTTAAGCCAGCCTTCCACACCCTTTACCAACGCTTCCATGACGGCCTTGAGCGATTCCTCACCAAAGCCCTGAATGTAGCGGGCTGCGAAATTCGCGGCCATGCCTTTGGGAATAAACGGAAAGGCTCTGGTTATGGCCGGGCCCAATACTTTCATCATGCGGGTCAGCATTGTGCCTTTGAACTGGATCTTGCCGCCGCACCAGCCAAAGACCAGTTCCTTTGCCATGGCATAGCTAACTCTACCCAGTGACCCCTGTGCGGTTACCTTTTGTCCGGCAACAAGCTTGCCCAAGTCAGTCGCTAGGGATTCAACTCCGGCAACGGCGGTTTTGGACGCAAGATATGCTTTGTCAGGGGGCAGTCTGGTGTACGTCATCACGACAGGGACGGCCAAGATCTCGACGGCGGTAAAGGCAACCGAATTGACGACCTTCAAGTTGCCCTGAATGGCCTTGCCGCTGCGATCCATTTTCTGGGCGTAGTTCCGGAATTCATCAACAAAATCATTGATATCGCGTTCCGCAGTCCGCATGGCCTTGCAATACAGCGCCAAATCCTTGCTGCGCAGGCTGCGTTCAAGGGTATTTTTTGCATCAAGCGCCTTGATCATTTTTTTGTCGTCAGGGAAATCAATACGACCAATGGTCATGATCGAGGCCTGAACCATTGCCATCGCAATGCCTTCTTTGACCATCGCGGTGTCGAGATAAAATTGATACCGGCCCATCGTCATGTCGACCTGCGAGATCAGTTTTTGGGTAGGTGCAGTGATTTTCTTGAACAGGGTTGCTTTTGCGGCCTCATAATCAGCAGGAGACATTTCATATTTCGTGCTCCCGATCTTGAACGTCATCATTTTGACGTTGCTGGCCTGCTTTTCGGCAACCACATATTTGGAGGTAAGTTTTTTGCAAACAGGGTCACCGGGAAGGATAACACCATCTTGTGGTTTTATGCCTGCTTTCTTTTGGAGCCCGATAATAACTGCGCCCAGTTTCGCATCAAATCCGCCTTCCTCGGGCACCGTATGACCATTGGCAACTAACATCCGGCGCAAAACAACAATGTCCGACGCGCTGTTTTTGACCAGCTTGGCATTGCCGGATTTACCTTGCTTCCCGACCGGGGCGTTAATTGTTTTGATGGCCATTTTGACTCTCCGGAAATTTCAAAGCCAAAGGCTTTATTCTTCGGTATCAAGGGTAAAGGAAAAGATATGCTTTACGCAATAATTTTGTGGCCATCCTATTCAGACATGCGTCGCCCCATCAAGACATCCAAAATCTTTGGTGCAAGCCTGCGGTTGTAGGCGAGGGGCAGGGGGGCTTGCGGTGCGGTTTGTGCACGCTCGGGTTCTGATCACGGTTTCACGAGCGGTCTGCCCTTTAGCGTCCGGATGTGTGGTGTGGCCACGATATGTTGGCGCGGCGATGGGACGCGTCATACTTCATCACCACTTGGCTGATGGTTTATGGCAGTTTCTTAGAATATAGGGAAGCGGCGCGCGGTCCTGATCGAAAATTGCGCGAACGCATCGCCCGCCTCAACGGGTTTCGTCTGGCAAAGCACCCAAGGATGAAAGGGCGCGATCACATTCCCGAAATCCGAGTATCTTATTGGAGACAAAGGAATACTTCTTGCCAACGCGCGCCCGATGCTCGTAAAGTTGATCACCAAGGAGCTAAGACTTACGAGGATTCCTGAGTATTTCAGAAAACCTATTTTAGCGCCAAAGTTTTTTTATAGTTCTTTATGTTGCTTTGAGATTTTGAATAGTTCGACAGAAAAGTCGCGTTTGTTAATAAACATCAGACCCAGAGCTAACCCAAACTGAATTTTTGTGTTGCCGCTTTTGCGGACCTGTATCCAGCCGATACTGAACTTCACCGAATAAATGATTACAAATCCACATGGGAGAAACAAATGCCTAGTATTAATGGCCTTACAAATCCGTTTGAGAATGCAATTGAATCACTGAATTTCAATCAGATTGAAAAACAAAAACGCTTAGATAATTATGCAAAAGCTGTCAGCATGGGCTACGAACCGCCTGCCGAGATTCTTCAACGTATTGAGAACCTTTTGGCAAATGGTGATCTTTCAGCAGCTGGCCAAGATGCATTGAATGAAATGCTGGATGAGATCCTTGGCGAAATTGCGCCGGTCATCACGTCAAATGACGGCAATGCGACCGCGATCATCAACTTTGAAGAAAACAGTGTTGCGTCGGTAACGACCGTCATGGCGATTGATCGTTATTCTTTGAATGATGGTTCGGATACCCTGACCTATTCCATCAGCGGGGGCGATGACGCCGGATTTTTTTCGATCAATGCCGTAACGGGCGTTCTGACTTTCCTAGCCCCGCCTGATTTTGAGGCTCGCCCAGAAGCCTACAACATCACTGTCGTGGTCTCTGATGGTGCTATCCTGACGGATACCCAATCGCTGTCAATTTTCGTGACCAATGTGAACGAAGCGCCGGTGATCTCTGCGATTGCACTGAAAAATGTTGATGAAACAACGGATTCGTCAGCGATTACGGCAAACATCGCTGTTGCCTTTACTGACGTGGATCTGGCCGAAGTCGGACATACTGCGGCTGTGACAAATAAAGGTGCGTCGGGTAATATTGCTGGATTGACGCTTGATGCTGCGGCGCTTGCAGCCTTGGTATCCTTAGGGGTGGTAACAAAGGCAGCAGGATCCAACGCTGGCGCAATAGACATGACCTTTGCCGCCGCTGCGACGGTCTTTGACTATCTGAAACTGGGTGAAAGTGTAACCTTGACCTATGTGCTGGCGGTCAGCGATGCTGGCGGGCTTTCCGACAGCACTGCATTTACGGTCGTCATCCACGGTGCCAATGATGCGCCTGCGGCCGCCGCTGGGTTGGTATCCGGCAATGAAGACACTGTCATTATTGGAGTAGTGTCGGCGACGGATGTGGATGGCGATACGCTGACCTATTCGGTGCTGACGGATGCGGCCAACGGGTCGGTCCTGCTTCAATCGGACGGCAGCTTTACCTACACGCCCAATGATGATTTCTACGGACCTGACAGCTTTGTTTATCAGGTCTCCGATGGCGCGGGCGGCCTTGATACTGCGACCGTTTCGATTGAGGTTGCCGCGGTCAATGATGATCCGGTTGCGCAGGCGGGCCTGATTATCACAGGCGATGAGGACACGGTTCTGACGGGGATTGTGTCGGCGACGGATGTTGATGGCGATGCGCTGAATTTCAGCGTTTTCCAGAATGCCGCCAACGGGACCGTCGATATGAACGCGGACGGCAGCTTTAGCTACACGCCAGACGAAGATTATTTCGGTGCTGACGAGTTTATCTTTGAGGTCGAAGATGGCATGGGCGGATCGGCGACGGAATCTGTAGCATTCAACGTCAATCCAGTCGAAGACGGGTTTACGGTGAACACTGCGGCGACGCCGATCGCGATCAACTACCTGCGCGGGCTGACATATGACGTCGCTCACGTCGGGGGCTATCAGAACTTTGGCGGCGTTGCCTTCGACAGCGTAAGCGGCAAGGTCTACGAGTCAGCAGGCATTCACAGATATAACGAAAACTATGTGCGCGTTTATGACGACGCCGCCAACTTTGAAGCGGGAACCTACTCCCAGACCATAAGCCTCGGCAACCAGATCGACATCAACTATCCCTCGGATATCGTCGGAACCTACTTCGCTGCACATGACGATCAGTTGATCGGCCGCTCTTCGCTCTACGGTAGCGACTTCAGCGCCACTTCTGCGCGCGCGTGGGATGTCGGGTTCTGGAATGCGACCAATGGTGCCATGAACACCGAACTGACGGTGAACCCAGGGGCTGATTTCACGGGCTTCAACTACGGCGGCTACAACGCCATGAACGTGATGAACGACGGGGATGACGTCTATGCGCTCAGCCGTTATTCCAACAGTGGTACTTGGCAGTTGGCGGAACTTGACTCGGCGACCAACTCGGTCATCGGAACAGAGAACATCAACCTTGGCACAGTCGGCTTTGCTTTTGTGGTCGAGGATTTCCTGTTCATCGGCAGCACCTATAGTAGCGGTGTTGTCAGCCGGGCCTATGACATCGAGAATGACGTGATGCACAACGTAAACCTGCAATTCGGGGTGCCGGGCAATATCTACTGGTCCAACACATCCTATGACAGCGAAACAGACTCGCTCTATCTCGTGTCCAGTCCGAACACCTCCGCACTTGGGGAAATCTACGAAGTTGAGAACGTCTCGGACTTCCTCTTCGCTTGATCCGAAGATCACCCGAGCATGCGTGAAAATCATACCGGCTGAAGTTTTCAGCCGGTATGATGCTTTTTTCAGCGTCTGATTTCAGAATAGTCTGGTGAATTCCGGGCGCGGTGTCGAAGGCCACATTCGGGCGTTTGCGGTGAAATATGCGGATCGGCTGTCTTTTGATCCCAGATTGGATGTTGCCAAGTGGCAATAGAACCACCCGAACGACCTGAGTTGCAAGACGCGCGGTGCAAGGGTTTTGAATTACTGGGCGCAGTGGCTGTGTTCAGTTCCCTTGTGAACACGTCAGCGGGAAAAGCCCGACGGAAATCCGCGGGCAGACTCAGTTTTAGCGCGGCAGCCAGCGACGGCTTGGTCGGACTGCAATGCAGTATTATAGACACCCGTCTAACGGCAGCTCGGTGCCGTGAGTGAATGCCAATTCTATCTATTTTTAAGAAACTGGTAGGCTTCCAGAATGGTTTCTACGAGGCCGTTAAAAAAGTTCTGCGACGTGACATCAATCAAACCCGTGGTGATGTCCTCAGATTGGGCTTCATCGTCAACTGGCTGACGAACAGCGAACATTCCACTCTTATTATTCAGCAGTTCACGATGGCTCGGGCCTGTGCCATGCTTAAGAACATTGATCGCAAGATAGTGCTGGTGAAGTCTATCGGCGAGGTCAACATGCCCAGCATTCAAAAGCGCTGCTTTTACTTTACGTGACAGCGGTCCGCGTTTGAAATGGCTCTGCATGCGTGCTTCAAATACGGCGAAAATATCTACCGCAGCCAATTCAATCGCTACAGTTTCAGATGTTATTTCCTTGATTTGCGCGCTGGACAGATTCTGGCCTTCCGCAAGTTCCAAGATTTCTGAAATCCGATCTTGCGCAGCCTTGGCGGTTCTGTGTGCTGCGTCGATCAATTCAGGTAGCGTCTGTGAGGCTGCCATTGTTATTCCTTTCAAAGGTTGCCTTCCAATAGGCTAAACGAACGCTGACGCCAGTATCAATTTTGGTTGTGCGATGTTTTCGTTTCTGAATTTGGGAAGGGGATCGATGTCGGTCGTCCACATCTTCAGTATCCACCCGAGCGCCGCAGCTTAGACTACGAAGAGGTGCCCGTCACCGTCACAAGTGGTTCAGTGATATCAAGAAGGCCTCCTTAAAGACGAAAGCAAAGGCCGTAATCACCAGGTGGGCATGAGTGTGCTTATGCAGAGGTCTCTAAAAGTGGAAAAACGCACACCTCACAGGCAACGAGGTAGGCACCGGAAACTGGGACGTGCTCGCCTCGTTCGTCGCCACCTGCAATCGGGACCTGCGACGGTTTGATACCGCTCCCTTGATAGCATTTACTGCAACAAATGAGCCTGACTATGGGAATGAAGCGAACAGACGAATTTAGACAGGATGCGGTGCGCATCGCGCTAGAAATTGGGCTTACTGGTGTTCCATAGAGGGCCTGAACGAAGATGCGCAGAACATCAGCAAGGTGAGCAGCAGCTATGACTAGCGTCACCCCGAATACCAACCTGTCTATTTTCCAGCGTGAAGTAGATACCGGTCTTTACTCAAATGAAGGGTGGCTCCGTTCGCCCTGCAGCCCTTTGGGCCGAAGCAATACTGCACAAATAGCGAATGGCAGCATTGGGGACGCCCCGCCGCAGCGTTAGAACCCAGCACGAAGGTCCGGTTTGGGCCGTGAGCAACGGCGCTTGCGTCGCTTAGGTTTGATGGTGCAGCAGGGCAGAGAGGCTAAGGGCTAAGCCGCACCGTGAATGTCCCCAGCAGGCCAAGTTGATTGCAATCCAGATCAGATTAGGATTTTTCGATGTGTTGCGAAAATTCAACGCACTTAACTGGCGACCTGCTGCTTCCGTGAACGAAAACATCAGATAGTCTCAAAAAATAAAAACCCTCTAAGTCATTGACCTAAAGGGTTTATATTGGCTCCGACGGTAGGGATCGAACCTACGACCAATTGATTAACAGGCAAGTGTTCGGTTCACACATTACGTTGGCGGCATTACATGGCGTTGAGGATGAAGACCTTCCAAGGTTTTTGGATACCACACTGAACGGTCTAAAAGACATGGCACAGGCTGAACCCGAGGACACCTCTAAGAAGCTCCAAAGCGCCAAGGATCGCTATCGGTTCGTAGGGCCAAATGCTACCTGAAGGGCGGGAAGCAGCCATTCGCTGCACTAGCAATTACGTCACTCTTAGGCAACTATGAGCCATCGGCCCGAAACGCATTGTTTAGGTTGAATCGCTAACCTACAAAAGCGTCAAAATACAAAGGTTGAAGCCATGGCTGAGCAAGAACTAAATTCGATGAACACTGGCTTGACCGCAGCGAAGACGGCTAAGAAAGACGAATTTTATACTCAGTACGTTGATATTCAGAAAGAAGTTGAAGCGTATCTTGAGTATGACCCTAGCACATTTCGCGACAAGACTGTGTACTGCAACTGCGACGACCCTTTTGAGAGCAACTTCTTCAAATATTTTGCCGCAAATTTCAACCGGCTGGGCCTGCGCAAGTTGATCACCACCAGCTACGATGGGTCTTCGATCGCTGGCGGGCAAATCACGTTTGACGAATACACCGAAGGAAATGGCGAACGAGAAAAGCCAAAGGCAATCTGTGTTGAAATTGAAGATGTAGCTGACCTTGATGGGGATGGCGCTATCGGCATCGATGATGTGAAGCTGTTTCTTGAACGCAACCCGCACTCCCGCAGACCCCTTTCGGGCGGCGGTGATTTTCGGAGTGATGAGTGTATTGAGCTTTTGAAAGAAGCCGATATCGTCGTGACTAATCCACCATTTTCTCTTTTCCGAGAGTTCATGGCGCTGCTTGCAAAACATGACAAGAAGTTACTCGTCATCGGCAACCTTCAGGCGCTTACGTATAAAGAAATATTCCCCCTTATCGCCGCAGACAGACTATGGATGGGGGTAACAATTCATAGTGGTGATCGTGAATTTCGCGTCCCCGATCACTATCCCCTAAATGCGTCAGGTCACCGAACGGACGAGAACGGCTCCAAATACATCAGGGTCAAAGGCGTTCGATGGTATACGAATTTGGACCATGGGCGTCGCCATCAGGAATTACCCCTCATGTCGATGCAGGATAACCTGCGTTTCAACAAAAAATTGAACGGTAAATCTGCCTATGAGACATACGAAAATTATGCCGCGATTGAGATTTCTTTCACTGACGCCATCCCAAATGACTTCGAGGGCGTCATGGGGGTTCCGATTACGTTCTTGGACAAATACAACCCAGAGCAATTCGAAATCCTAGGAACCACCGAGTCTAACGATAAAGATAACGCATTTAGGACACGGCATTATACATCGCAAGAATGTCGTGACGCCTATGCAAACAGGTTTGGTAAGCCGGGTGTTTACGACTTGAACGCGTCGGGAGTTGTTGACGGCGTGAAGGTCTACAAACGTGTCCTTATTCGGCATCGCGCCCCAAAATAATGTGAGGTAAATCAGATTGCAGACCACCCTTGAAACAGACGTGACGGTTGCCAAGATTTGCGACGGATTCATATATAACGAATTTGAAGGCAAAGGCCTGTTCGGACTGTCGGGCAAGCTCACGATTCAGCCTGAATATCAGCGCAATTACATCTATGCCGAAGACAATGGGAAACGTGAACAGGCCGTCATTGCGTCCCTGTTGAAGGGCTATCCGCTGGGTTTGATCTACTTTAACAAAGTGGCCGACGAGAAATTCGAGGTTCTCGACGGGCAACAGCGTATCACCAGCATTGGGCGATTTGTCACCGGCAAATTTGCTATCATGGATGGCAGCAACCCCAAGTATTTTCACAGCCTTCCAAAGGACCAGCAGGCATTAATCCTTGAAGCAAAGATGCTGATCTACGTCTGCGAAGGTACTGAAACCGAGATCAAACAATGGTTTGAGACCATCAACATCGCGGGCGTTCCGCTCAAGCCCCAAGAGCTGTTAAATGCGATCTATTCCGGCCCGTTCGTGACGCTCGCCAAGACCGAATTCAGCAACAGTCAGAATGCAAATATTCAAAAATGGTCGGCCTACATCAAGGGCAGTGCCAATCGGCAGGACTACCTTGAGTGCGCCTTGGATTGGGTGAGCAAGGGCGATATCGGCACCTACATGAGCGGCCACAGGACGGACCAGAACATCACCGAGCTGAAGAACTACTTCGATAGCGTCATCGACTGGGTTTCAAGCGTCTTTACAGATGTGGAGAAGGAGATGCAGGGACTGGAATGGGGGCGGCTGTATGAAAGCCACCACAAGACATCCTATGATCCTGCCACCGTTTCTGCCGAGGTCAAGCGTCTGTACGGGGACGCATTCGTCAAGAACAGGCGTGGTGTGTTTGAGTACGTTCTAGCAGGCTCAAAGAATTCCAAACTATTGGATATTCGGGTTTTTGATGAGGCCACGAAAAGGCCCGTGTATGAAAAGCAAACCAAGACTGCAAAGGCTAAGAATTCCTCAAACTGCTCGCTCTGCGCGTTGGGCCATGATGCTAACAAAGCGAAGATTTGGTTGATAAAGGAAATGGAAGCCGACCACGTTTCTGCTTGGAGCAAAGGAGGGTCAACCTCCGCATCGAACTGTGAAATGCTATGTAAGACCCACAATCGAGCAAAAGGTAATCGTTAGGTCTTTAGAACCGACGAATGAAGTTCAACCACCTTTTTCGCTTTTTGGAGCCGTTTGACCTAGTTATTGGAGCCAAGTCCATCGTTGCTGCATGGCAGCAATTAGTTGCATATCCAATGTCCGCTGTGGGCCGTGAGCAACGGCGCTTGCGTCGCTTAGGTTCGGTTATGCAGCAGAGCGAAGAGGGTAAGGGCTAAGCCGCACCGTGAATGTCCCCAGCAGGCCAAGTTGATTGCAATTCAGAGCGGATTAGGATTTTTCGATGTGTTGCGAAAATTCAACGCACTTAACTGGCGACCTGCTGCTTCCGTAATGCTTCCGTGAACGAAAACATCAGACAGTCTCAAAAAATAAAAACCCTCTAAGTCATTGACTTAAAGGGTTTATATTGGCTCCGACGGTAGGGATCGAACCTACGACCAATTGATTAACAGTCAACTGCTCTACCGCTGAGCTACGTCGGAACGGTCTGGGCGATATAGCAGTGGTATTTTGTGGCGTCCAGAGGGTTTCGGCAGTTTTTTCAGATTTTTATCAAAGCATCTTAAATCAGCTTAAATGTCGCGGATTTCACGAGAGGGCCGATGGGAGAAATTTGGTTTTTGCCTGTCAGATCAACCAGATGTGCAAGCACGTTTCGCATGGCGGCTCCAAGCAAGGCAGGCGGCGTTTCGGTGTAGATCTGGGCCGCTAGGGCATGCGCGGTTGCGGGGCCTGCGGCAAGGGCCTCGAGGATAGCTGCTTCGCGGGAACGACGATGGTTCACAAGCCACGCCATCCGTGCAGCGGGGTCGGTGACGGGGGCCCCGTGGCCCGGGTAGAACACGCGCCAAGCATCGCGCTGCAAGCGGTCGCAGGAGGCCATAAATGCCGTTAAATCCCCGTCTGGGGGCGACACCAGTGAGCTGGCCCACCCCATGACATGATCGGCAGTAAAACAGACATCGTTCCAGGCAAAGCTCAGGTGATTGCCGATATGCCCGGGCGTGTGGATGGCCTGCAGGGACCATCCGTCGCCCTCGATCATTTCCGCGTCAGACACGCAGTGGTCTGGAGCGAAGTCCAGATCAATACCTTCACCGCCGCCAATATCGCCTTCCTCGGCCAGCGTTTCCATGATCGGTGACCGCCCTGCGGTGGGGCCGCCAAATCCATAGACCGGAGCGTCGCACACCTGCGCCAGATCGCGCGACAAGGGCGAATGATCCAGATGGGTATGGGTCACGATGATATGGCTGATTTGCTGGTCTGGTCCGACGGCAGCCAGAATAGCCGCCAGATGCGCCTTGGACGCGGGGCCGGGGTCGATCACCGCCAGACCGTGCGTGCCCACCAGATATGTATTGGTGCCCCGATAGGTCATGGGGGACGGGTTGTCGGCCACGATGCGACGCAGTCCGGGCTCTAGGTCTTGGGGAATGCCGATCGGGGGATCAAAGTCGTCAGGGGGCAGCATGGTTTGGCCTTTCGCAGGGGCAGGGGGCTGGTTAAGGTCTACCTTATGTTCTTTGTCTGGCTCAAACGATATATGCCCCGCGGCATCTATGGGCGCGCAGCACTTATATTGCTGCTGCCTGTTGTGATCTTGCAACTGGTGGTCACGGTGATCTTTGCGCAGCGCAATTATGAAGGTGTGACCCATCAGATGACCGACACCGTGCTGCGCGAAGTGGCGCTGGTGCTGGATGTCGTGGACAAAGCCCCGTCGGCAGATGAAATCACGCCGTTGGTGCGCCAAAATCTTGCGCCGCTGCAGATGCAGGTCACACCGTTAACGGCGGAAGAAGTACCTGTGGGCAACAGTTTGACGTGGTATGATTATTCGGGCCGCGTGATGATCAAACGGTTTCAAGACCGGCTGTCGGGGTTTCAGGCCCTTGATCTGATCGAACCCGGGCGCGTGGGTCTGGTGACCCTGACCGAACTGGGGCCGGTCCGGATCAGCTTTGACCGAAGGCGCATTTCGGCGACAAACCCGCATCAGTTGTTTGTCTATACCTTCGTCTTTGGGTTTCTGATGACGTTGATTTCATTTGTGTATCTGCGCAATCAGTTGCGTCCGATCAAACGTCTGGCCCGCGCGGCCGAAGCCTTTGGCCGGGGTCGGCATGTCCCCTACAGCCCGGCAGGGGCCGTTGAGGTGCGCGCAGCGGGCAATGCCTTTGTTGATATGCGCGCGCGGATTGAACGGCAGATTGAACAGCGGACCTTGATGCTGTCAGGTGTTAGCCATGACTTACGCACGCCTTTGACCCGCATGCGTCTAAGTCTGGCAATGCTTGAGGACGATGAAGCAGGGCCATTGCTGCAAGACGTCGACGATATGCAGCGGATGCTGGACGAATTCCTAAATTTCGCCAAAGGTGCCGCCGAGGGCGAGCCTGAAAAACTGGACCCCCGCGCCTTGATGGAAACCGCCGTCGCCGAGGCCCAGCGGGCAGGGCGCAATGTCACCCTTTTGCCCTTTGAGGGGGATGGCCGCGGCACGGTGCGCTTGCGCAAAATCGCGTTTTTGCGCGCTGTGGACAACCTGATTTCGAATGCTGTCCGCTACGGGACGCGGGCCGAGGTGTCGGTTCTGCTGACTGATAAAACCCTGCGCATTCGCGTCGAAGACGACGGTCCGGGCATTCCTGCAGATCGCCGGACCGAAGCTGCACGCCCGTTTTCAAGGCTGGACCCCGCGCGCAACCAGAATAAGGGCGGCGGCGTGGGGTTGGGGTTGGCGATTGCCACCGATATTGCACGCGCGCATGGTGGCGTTTTGCGTTTGGGTGCGTCGGACACGCTGGGGGGGCTTAGGGCAGATATCGTGATCGCCCGTTAAGTGCCGCCCCGCTTGAGGGGGGGATCGGCTGTCCTTTCAGCGCATCTGTGTTTATGGCGTCTGACCCTATGCGACATCTCTTAGATGGGGTCTATGGCCTGCTTTGAACGCGGCGGCGGCTGGCTGCCTAGCGCTGTGTGCAGCGCTTTTTCATTCCGGTTCGCGACACAGCACCAGAAAGCTGGATCAAGGCCGTAGATATCATTTTCTTGAACATGAAGGTCCGGCACGGGGCGTAAGCGCGGGCTTTGCCCGGTGGCAAGCCGATAGCCGACGGTGAAAAGAGCCGACCATCCAAGGTGGCAGTGCAGGCGATCGGTGATGCGCCTAAATTTGTCGGCAATGTCAGCGGCTGAAACTTGACGTATTAACGTAAACGTAACTCGAGCTCGGTTAGGTCGACCCATGATCAAAACCAGTCTCTGGCTCTGTGCCGCGTTCCTTCTTGCAATGACCATCGGTCCCGTCACGTTTGCGGTGGCGCAATCGGGCCGTCCGGACGACGCTGATATCTATCTCGTGTTTGAAACGCGCGGGTCACATAGATTGACACGTGATCTTGCGGGCATCGGGGCCAAGGAAATCGGGCCGGTGCGTGCACCTTTCGCCCGGATGATCACTGCCGTGCCGACGGGACATGCGCATCTAATAAAGTCCGGCTATATCGTCATGCCCGCAAGTGCATTGGCTTTGATTTGCGGGATAAAAGTCAAGGAAACGAGTACATAGCGATGGAAAAAAAATCAGCTTTATCAATTGCAGCGACATCGCCCGTGCGAACGATATTTATCACCGCGGCGGCAATGTTACCTTGTATTGCATTGATCGCCGCTTTCGTAGGCGGGGGGGCAATATCTAGCGCCATTGTTTCAATGGCATTCCTTGCTTTCGGTTACACGATGGGGCGCAGCCAACCCAGCCTATTTGCTATTGGTGCCGCTGTTGCGTTGATCGGTCAGGCCATTGCCTTTACTATGGCATTTCAAGGACACCCTTGGCAAATCGACAGCCACATGCTTTTCTTTGCACTGCTGGCTTGCCTTGTCGGTCTGCGCAGCATTCCGGCCTTGATTGGGGGGGCGGTTGTCATCGCTGTCCACCATGTCTCTCTGACTGTCTTGATGCCTTCACTCGTCTATCCATCTGGTGGATTCATTGAGAACATCGAACGCACCGCAATCCACGCTGTGATCGTGGTATTTGAGACTGTTGCTCTGGTCATCGTCGTTCGTGAACTGCAACACATGAACAAAGAGATGGAGACTAAAGCGGACGAGCTGGAACAAAGCCTGAAATTGTCTGATGCGTCCCGACAGGATGCACATCTTTCGCAAAAAGATGCGGTAACTGCCAAAGAAGAAGCACAAGCAGCAAAAGAAAAGGCGGAATTGTCACTTGCGCGTTTGAACGAAGCAGAGACAACACGCTTAAGTTTAGAGGCGCATAGACAGAAAAACCAAGAGATTGAGGCTGAACGAGACTTGGCACGAACACAAGAACAGGCAGCCATCGTCGATGCCCTTCGCTTGGGCTTGGCCCAGCTCGAAGCCGGCGACTTGACCACGCGCATTGTCAAAGACTTCCCCGCTCAATACGAGGAGCTTAAAGACGGGTTCAATACAGCGGTTCAGTCGCTTGAGGATATGGTGTCGGAAGTGGCGAGCAGATCAACGCAGATGGATTTTGAAATCCACGAAATCTCCACATCGACTGATCAATTGGCCCGGCAAACGGAAAACCAGGCGATGACTCTCAGTAATATTTCGAAAGCATTGAAAGACTTGACCAAGACCGTCAACGATAATGTCAGAACCGTTGCGGAAGTGAATACGTCGTCGCAAGATGCGCAATCCAGCGCTTCAAAAAGTGGGGATGTTGTGTCTGATGCGTCCGTTGCCATGGAAGCGATACAAGGCGGAAGCCAAGAGATTAGCAAGATCATTGAAGTCATCGACGCTATTTCGTTCCAGACAAATTTGCTGGCGCTTAATGCTGGTGTTGAGGCGGCTCGGGCAGGTGAGTCCGGCCGAGGTTTTGCTGTTATCGCCTCCGAAGTGCGCGCCCTTGCCCAGAGGTCATCTGAAAGTGCGACAGACATTCGCGCATTGATCAACCGGTCCGAATCGCAAGTCGCGAAAGGATCTCAAAAGAT
>Ga0209095_1000509_pt1 | contig 23016 bp, 16 predicted proteins | sample COGITO_mtgs_1104_3_FD_184795 | JGI IMG/M metagenome (GOLD analysis project Ga0209095, IMG submission 184795) | Pelagic marine microbial communities from North Sea - COGITO_mtgs_110404 (SPAdes) (version 2) | ecosystem: Environmental > Aquatic > Marine > Epipelagic ... | reverse complement strand
CGGCGTCTTTCGACGTCTGGGGTTTCTTTGTCATCTCGATCTCCTAATCGATAAGATGAACCAGAAATCCTCCCTTATTCAAATCCACAAATCTGTCCCATGGGTGCTGACGTCAGACAACGCAACCTTGGGGGTATCGGCGATGTACACGGGATTAGATTTTAGATGAAATTCACAAAAATACTACTATGGGGTAGGTAGGCATGGTTCTAATATTTGATATGGTATCTACTGGCCCTCAATAGGAGAGCAATATCGTTTGAACCATACCTTGCATTTTCTTAGATTTGAACGCTTTGAGGGAAAATTGGGTATTTTTTGCTGTTTAAATTTCGGATAGGGCTGAGTTGCGACTAATCCTATAAACCTTGGTTTCACCAATACCTGCGGAGAAGTTTTCGGCATCAAACTTATGAGGCCTAACGTAAAGGACTTTGTTCACTGGGATGACGGCAGCGGCGGCACCGCAGATCAAAGTATCAAGTTTCCCACCAGTAAGGGCCAGATCGAAATTAGATCTCTGAGAATGGTAAGCCATAAAGTGCTTATCTAACAGGTTCTGCATCAAAGAATTTGGGTCTCCTTGTGTGAAATTTATTATTGATCCAAGTTCCCCACTCCTCGTTGCAATACTCGCTGCTTTCAACGCAACCTTATTTCGGTAGCTATCGCCATCTGGTACAAAGACATCAATCTCATCATATGATATTTCTTCTATCAAGTGCAAAAGTCGACCGTGCTTGGCTGACGAAAACGCACATAGCTTGCGGTTCCGCGATGGATCAGACTGCAACTCTTCTACCACAACAACGCTATACGGCAGTTCATCGCCGCTCAAGATATCTGAGAGCTTTTCGACGCCTGCATCTCCCCAAAATTGAACCCCGTCACCAATAGCGTTAGCAAGATCTGTTTCTGTAGGCTTATATTCGTGTGGTTCACTTACAGCGGCCAGTACAGTTCCGTGGACAGCAAATGCATCCTTTGCAAGACGAAAAATTGCGGGTTTGGTTAAGCCGGATGCATCAACAATAGTTTTTCCAGATAGTTTCTCGAGCAAACCTTGCATAAGATCTCCTATTGAAACAACTTGAAATACCGCGCCAATTCTGTCAGCCAATTCTTTCGTAGCAGACAGTTCTCCTGCGACATCATATTCAACTGCAATTATCCTACTGGGTCGTGTTTGAAGAGCCAACAGTTCAGCAGAAGCAAAGCATCTATCTTCAAAGCCGAGAGATATAACAAGATTTTCAACTGAAGTGAGTTGGTCAACTTCTAAAGTTTCAATACATGGATATTCGGGTAATTGTGGCAGAGGTTTAACTGACGATTTGGGTTCAGGTCTTGGGAATGGCAGCTCTGGTTCGCGAGGCACGTGTTCAGTCTTAGAGGCAAGACTGGTCTCAACCTGATCATTTGATTTGGCTTGAACTTCCTCCAGATTGCCAAACCTTCGAGTATGTGCGCGCAGGTTTGTTGCACCATTCTCGCTCGTGAGCCATTCTAAGAGTTGGGATCCTGACAGCTCAAAGCGGTCGCGATCAGATAGGCCAATTAGCTTTGAAATCCCCAATATCTTTCTGAAGGATAACTGAAATTGAAGAATTGGATCCGAGTTCTTATTCTTCGTACGAGCAGAAACCTTTCTTGGATGAAGTGCGAAGATACCGGCGTCAACCAACTCCAGAAGTTTTTTAGTTTGTTCGGTGTTTCCATCGTCCAACGTTACATTCATCGAGGTTATCTGTCGCAATCGGTCACGATCGTTCTCATGCGATAGCAGTAGTTCGTCTCGTGAAGCTTCTGCAAAGTCGAGGGCGATTTTCTTTAAACTGAAATTTGATTTAAGCTTCTGATCTCGGCTGTTTAATTGAAACAGTTGGTTTGAACAAAAGGTTTGATAGACCTTATGTTGGTTCAACGCACTTACTGGTAAGTCATCAGGTTGAGCCTGGTCGACAATTTCTTGGTAGAGAGCTATGATTGTACCAAGATCCCCGATGCACACTCCTCGTAGCGCTGAGAAACCAAAATAGATTCCATCAGAAGGTGCCGAGTAATTTGAGATATCGCATATCTTTTTGGCAATGTTTACCAGAGGCGTATCTCCAAGCACCTGCTTCGGTGATATTTTGGCCATATCGCCACCGAGTGCAGCCATGCGCCTACTCAAAATACTCTCAAGAAATTTCTCCCCTGATTTTGGATTTTTGAGTTGTTCGAGTACCTTACTTCCCAAATCGAATGGTAAATAATCGCGCTCACCAGACGCAAGATTTATTTGGGCTGGAGACTTTATAGACAGGAAGAACGTTTGGGTCTCTGATGTGATCTTGAATGAACACGATGGATCTTGGACGAGCAGTGTCGAAACAACCAGTTCAATTTCTTCGTGGTTCAGATATCTCGTAGAAACATCATCTAAAAGAAATGCAATTTGGGGGTTTTGTTCAGCAAAAATAACACTCTGCATAGTTTTTGCAAGTAATACGAAGGCTTGCCAAGGTTGTGTGGTGAGTATTGGTGCACTTTCATCGGTAGACCAGATCTCGGCGTCCAGCAACAGCTGCGTTTGCAATTCATCCAGTGTATGTGCCTTCTTGATGGGATTATCACGACCCACGTGTCCGAAAATCGCACCGGCAAGTTGATAAGCGGCTTCAGGGTCGACGGCACCTGGAAACTCCTCTTCTAAATGACTTAATGCGTCGCAGATGCGGCTCGAGTATACCATGAACAGTCGAGTAAAAAACTGCGCTACATGGTTAGAATTGTTCCCTTCGTCTCGGATATCGCTCGCGATTCCTCCAAGGTGACGTGCAGACGCATAAATTCCAATGTATTGATCCCCAAAAAGCGCAGATTTCCTCTCGGCGATATGCGGATAATTTTCCTTCGTCGCGACAATCCGAGCATGTAGTTCAAGCGACCTGAGTAACATCGTCTTTCCGCAACCCCGCATTCCAGTTACAATGACAGGCCCCCCCGAATTCAATTCGGCGAGCCATTTGTGTCCTGGATCGACCATAAGCTTGGGCACGTGCCATGATTCGAGGGTTTGTGCATTTCTATGTTGGGATAGGCTGCTCAATTGGAGTGGGGAGGTCCATGCGCGGTGATATTTTTTTCGAGCATTTGAGTACGATTCGCGAATTCTGTCGACAAGATCTTGATATTGTTGATCAGATTGGTGAATCTGCGGGGCGCTTAATTCTAAAGCTAAGTGCCGCATCGAGAATGCCAAACGGGCACGTAAATCTGACTTAGATGGATTATCTGTTGCGAGTATCGTCGCAAGTGCCAGCATGTGTTTAGATACCCACTGAACGTCACTGAGGTACTTTTGACCCTCCCTCCTTTGTGAATCCGCTGATCCCAAATCGATTGCTACGGCCTTGACCTCCTTGTCGATCGCACCTGCTCTGTGGGCGTTTGGCTGTAGTTGTGCAACAATTATGTTGCCCGCATGAAGATCATTATGATTAAGCCCTCTTTGATGGAGTTCTCGCAACAAGTTTAACAAATCTGACGAAATTTGAACTGCCATTTCAGGAGTAAGTTTGACTTTTCTTTCATATATCTGGCTCAATACAAACCCGTCAATGAACTCCATTTCGATGCAATAACATTCGATACTCTTTGATCCAAAGACTACATTTTTCTCGATAGGCTCTTCCAAGATATTGACTACGAACTCTGCATTTTCAGCGGCAGCAAAATGATTGTCAATTTCTTGAAGAATTTTCTCTTCTCGTCCTTCATAGAAGGATTTTGGAACCAATTTTAACGCCCGCTTTAAACCTCTCTTACCTTTTGATACGACATATGCAGCACCGTAAAATCCGCGAGATAGGGATCTTTCGATCTTATATTCGCCAACTTCTTCAGGTGGATTTTGGAGCACATAATCAAACGGCTTACCACACCCGCACTTCTCAGTTATGACCACTGGTAGTTTGGTGATTTCATTGCAATGGAAACAACAGTAGCTATTTTTGGATGACAATTTTTTACCAACTCTTAGGGGGCGAAATGAAGAAATCTCCGTATCTTAAATTTGAGGATAGACTGGCTGATGTAGTCTCTGCAATCCAAACTCTGGGTACTTACCGGTTTTATAAGCTTACTCCTCAAAGCTGGTCTGAACGTATAAGCGGTGACGCAAAGCAAATGGGTCGGTGGACGCAAGTTTTTCGCCAACATCCAGAATTTTTTCGGTTCAGTTCTGATGGGTTGATGGTTTCTTTGGTTTTACGCAGGCAAAAACCAAAACTCTTCGATGTTGATGAATTGAGAATAGTAAGTCGTGCTGAGCGAAACGGTCGCGATAAAAGTGGTCAAGCTCGGATCTCCCGGGGTCCGCTTTCAGAGAGTGAACTGAAAATGCTGATTGAGGTGGCCAATAACATGCACTCCAAAGCCCTGCTAGATAGGCAAGAAGGTCGGTGGTGGCTGCCATTATTTGCAACAGTGCTTTCAGCGGTAGTAGGGTTTGGTGGTGTCTGGCTCGGGGCGACACTTAAGACAGAAGCGGAGACTCAACCTTTGTCTATCATAGAAGTAGCGCCGAGTTCGGCGGTTGACTGACCGTATGCCGACATCAATTTTCTGGGCTCAATGCGAACGCAGGCCTATAGGCCAAGATTCGAACCATGCTTTGCAGCAACTTTAATCTCTTCGATCGTCTGTGGTCGATAAGATACGAATTCACCACCAGTGCAGTGTGGCAACGCGAGTTCATCTATGAGTGGGGCATCGTAATGGCCTGAAAGAAGGAGTATTCCCTCTTCGGCCAGATGATCACGGGTTCCACGGCCTTTGTCGGACCGGATACGCCGCATGAAATCTTGCTGTTGCGCCACCGCTTCGACCACGTCGCGGGAGATAGGTCGACCCTGAAGCTCACGAAACAAGCTTACCATACGTTGATTGCCCGATCCCCCCGCAAATATTCGCTCGATAACGTCTGGAGGGACAGTGCGCCAGAAGTTTGGCGGATACGGGTGGTCTAGAAGCAGCCAAAATATGTTGGCAAACCCTGATGCAGAAACGCTCTTTTTAGAGTCTTTGTTCTGGCTGAGGGTAAGATATTCAGGATGGGCTACAAAAAGGCCAAGGTAACTGGTCGCACGCACCTCGTCAGCGGCAACCAAAATACAAGGGATGTCGATAGCTTCGGTCGGGATCATCCAATTGCTACCCATCGTATTCTTAATATCAACATCGTATTCAAGAATGATCGTATCAAGCTTTCCTTTGGGCAATTGAAGCATGGCGCGGAGCTCAATCTCGACTCGCGTTCCAATGTAGGTCTTTTCGGTTTTCTCCAGTTCATCATAAGAACGGCGCCCTGTTTTGGGTGTCATAATAACGTCGTCGATGCATTGTCGCAGCATGGCTGGGAATTTCACCGCCAAGGCTTCAACACCACCTGCTCGCTTCGTGATTTCCTCCGCGATTACAGTTAACTGTTCGTGGTCGCGATGGCCCGCTACAACGATACTATCCGGAATTGTCTTTTTCAAATATCCGCAGCCTTAAGATAGATTGCTCGTAGTAAGCAGTAACAGATGAAGCAACTTCGATCTCTAACCGGTCACTGCTCGCAGAACACGTTTTCGTAGCGCTTTGGCAATCTGTCCAGATACTGCCTGAGCGACTGGGGGTGGAAATGCATTGCCTACCTGTCGATAAGCATTGGTCTTTGCGCCTGTGAAATGCCAATCATCAGGGAAACCTTGAATGCGGGCAACCATCGGCACGGTTAATCGTGGCATGCCGCTATGAAAGGCATCTGGCGCTTCAGGTGCAATGGTTCGCCCCTCGACGCTCAAGGTCGCCCAAGCGGCACGGGCGCGGGTTGGGCCAAGATCGGGGCCGCCATGCTTCTTTGAACCACCCACAATGGTTGGGGCAATTTCGTTAGCTTTTTGTGCCCACTCTTCTGCGCCTCGCCAACCACCTGCCGCCATGAGGTCACTTAACGTCTCACCAACAGTTGGTGGATTATGAGGGTTTGGTTCGGGCCAGTCGAAAAAATCGGCGCGCTCTTTGGGGATAGCAACGATCACCACCCGTGGCCGAAGTTGAGGCACACCATAGTCGGAGGCATTCAGAAGCCGCCAATCAGTTTTGTAACCCAGCATGTCCAACTGTGTCTTGAGTTTTTCTCGGTAGTCGTGAAACACCGCACCGAGAAATCCTCGCACGTTTTCAATCATTACAGCACGAGGCCGGGCAGCATCAATAATATCGATGGCATCGTTGAAAAGATTACGTTCATCCTTTTCACCAAGCTGCTTGCCTGCGATGGAAAAGGGCGGGCAAGGTAAGCCCCCCGCTAACAGATCCATGCCTTTAAAATCGCCGACGCGCTCCTTGAAGACCCGGATGTCTTCTTCAAGGACGTTCCACTCAGGGCGGTTGTGGCGCAGAGTGTTGCAGCAATGTTTGTCGATCTCAACCAGTGCGGTGTGAGAAAATCCTGCTCTCTCGAGGCCGAGAGCCTGACCGCCAGCGCCAGCACATAGTTCCACAGATGTAAGCACAGTTTTCGCCCTCTTTTTATCCATACAACACATTGCGGTCGATCAAATCAATGTCGCATTGCTCGTTTGCAACATGTGCTTATCATATTCCTGCTTGCGGTCCCACTATCCAAAATTGGGCCAAGCAATGCGGCAGCAGGTTGACCGCAAACGCTGGCTTGGTCTTAAACTGATTTCGGCAAAATTCCCTGTCATGTAAGGATACCGCGCAGCATTAGAAGGTCCTTGCGGCTTGCCGCAGATCAAGCAAAGCCAAGTTAATTTTAGATATGAGCTCGACTCGAGGACGGACAGCGGATCTTTGCCGGCCTATCTCTTGAATCTGCACTCATAGACACTGTACTCAGGCACTGGCAAAAATTGGAAGGTAGACGACTATCATCGCTTTACGTTCAGTGGTAGCACGTGAGGAAACGCACTCGGTACATTATTCCATTGAAAGGTTGCTGGCATGACTAAGAATTCATTACTCGCCGCGCTCTGGGTTAAGTCTCGGCTGGGGTTGGATGGAGAATTGGTGGAGAACGGTCTGTCCACTACTGTTGGCGTGTTTAAATGCGCTCTTTCACAAAATAACTCGCTTCTGATATCTGGGCCTGGTCTAAGTGATGAAATTTCAAAAGATCGGATCACGAACCTTAATACTCTGATCGAATATCTAATCGTGCATGGCGACAGTATAGTTATCTTGCCAAGAAGTATTCGCGAAGCCCGGATTTCAAGCCTGGCAGTGGAATACGAAGTAGACCCGAAATTCGTCAAGACCGCGATCTCTGACGCACATCGAATTATGGACCAGTAGAATGACAGAATTTATTGCCGTCGAGGGTGGAGACGGCGTCGGCAAAAATACGATCTCTAAACTACTCTTGGTTGAGTTAAAATCACTTGGATATAGCGCCCGACAAATTGATTTTCCGCAATATGGTAAAACTTTAGCAGGGCATGCATTAGGGGAGTTTTTGGGTGGCCGTTTCAAGGGGGTATCCACAAGAACGGCTGCCGCGCTCTACGCGCTCGATCGATTTGAATCGTTGCAGATGCATGAATGGGCGACGTCAGGAGAAGATTACGTAATATTCGACAGATACATTGCGTCAAACGTGGCGTACCAATCCGCAAAGGTTCCTGAAGATCAAAGACATGAGTTACAAGATTGGATTGTTGATCTTGAGTGCAGGGTCTATGGTCTTCCAAAACCACATGTTTCGGTACTCCTTCGCCTGCCTCACTCGAAAGCGAAGGAGCTTATTAAGAAAAAAGACTTACGCTCTTACACGGATCTGAAATTTGATATCCATGAAGAGGATAAAACTCTTCAGGATGAGCTTCGTGCAGTTTATGATGATTTGGCTGAACGGTGCGTATTGGGATCGTGGATTCCCGTAGATGTTTCGGAACGAAGCATTCTAAAAAAACCGAATTCAATCGTTCAAGAGATCCTAGACTCTGTCCTTGCCCGCAAGTAACAAACTGTTCTCTTAATAGCTGTTTCTACACTATTCTTTGTATGGTCGAATGAGAAGGTTGGTGCCATTGATAAGTCAATCATAGCTTCCCGATGAAAGAGCTCAAGTTTTTTCCTGTAAGTTTTGTCACCAACTCTGAAGCCATCCAGAGGAATTTCGATTTTGTAATTGCAAATCGACTGTATAACGATATCGTAGCTGCTTGACCATTCTCTAGAAATAGATTTGATCCCAAGGTTCTTGACTCCTGAACCTTTGCTTGCAGACATGAGATTGTGTGACCAAATATCTGGCATACCTCTATCGCAAATTAAAACATCACATAGACTGACGAGTTCTCGTTCCATAGCCATCTGCATACCAATCAAAAATGATGACGCCTCACCATCCTGCTTTGTGTTTAAAGGTAACTCAACTGACCGCGCAACTTCGATAGGACAACGCGTCTTCCAGCCCTGCCGTTCACATGCCCGCAATAGCTTGTGACAAAAGCTGGTCTTTCCGCTTGAATAGGTGCCTGTAACGAGAATTTTCAAGGGGAATTCACGATAGAAATTAGATTTACATCCAGTCCGGATAGGCGGCTCCGTGCGTTTTGCTTGATTTCAACTTTTGATTGCGGTTCGAAAATTACAACGCAGTGATCAACTACTAAATCTAGGGATCTAAGGTCTTCAACAAGCTTCATGATTTTACGTCCACCGGTAGAGCTGTCGTCTACTATGAGTACTGACTTCCCGCTTTCAGGAATAAAGCTCAAATCAAAATGAGCGAGACTATTAGGACTCCCATCAGCATTTTTGTACTTTGGTTCCATGGAGTGGAGGAGGAGTGGTTTGTCAGTCATTTTAGAAAATTCGTAACCTATCAGCGGGCTGCCAGATTTCGGCGTAGCGACATAGTCAAAGTCAGATAGATTTTTCAGCTGTGGGTCACGCAACTTTGTTCCTATAAAAGTATTGATAAGCGCAGCCAATCTCAGGGCTACGTTTGCTTTTGTGCTTGCTCCCATCAAGTCCACAAAAGAACTCTGTGGTGCGGGGTGTGTACTGCCCACCAGAATCTTCATATCAATCGTATGTGCTTTGACGAGGTCATTTGCACCATCTCGCAAGGATTTCTCGTCGTGCGAGGTACGGAACTTTAACGAGCGAAACTTAGTCCTAACTTCCTGCTCCTTAACGCCCAACAACTCTAACGCAATTTTAATTTCCGACCTTTGGTTTCTATTAATTGCTCGATCAATTCTATCTGGCAGCCATCCAAGCTTGCTTAGAATAAAGACTACCGATGATATTGAAAGAAGCCAAAGGACTACATCCTCTGGCCCAGAAATACCTACTATTGAAGAAAAATCAAAAATTGATAAGAAGATTTCCTTAATAGTAGAAATTGCTTCAGTAATGAAAAAGGAAATTACATCGAAAATATATTCAATTATTGAAAATATAACCTCGGAAGGTTTTTTCTCGGTGGCGGTATCAGTTTCCATGGTCTCTCAACAGTCTAGCTATAGCATTCAATCTCAGAAGCCGGTGTGTCATGCTGCTCTGCCTCCCTCAAGCCATATACTGATGCGTGAGGACACACATTTTGACTTTTCTCACCCGATGTGTTGATCATTGGTGATGAAATATGGTATATTTTTTATTAACATCAATAACTTGACTGTTTTTGGATCGGATAAAATACAGTCCGCTAAGTCAGTCGTTTATTTTGGCATTCCGCCTTTAATGCCTGCTCTCACGTTGTTCAAGACGGAAAAACATCAGTCCAGAGCAGGCCATTTGAGCGCAAGCACCAATCGTCTGGGCATCTTTCAAATAGTCTTTTCTTGATGCATTGCACCTTCCTTGCAGATGGAGCAAAATGGCATCTTGTGGGGCGATTGAGGATGGAGAGCAGGTGCGAGAAATCTCGCTGGTGGATTTTTTTGGATCAGAAGATGATATTTGCGTTCTTTCCTGTAGGCTCCGATATTTGAAATATCGATGGGCACTGAATTTTCTGGGAGTCGGGCACATTTGCTGAAAGGTACAATTGTCAATTTTTCGCGACCCCATTGGAATTTCATAGCTTCAGGTCTTCCGCCGAAGGGAATCAGCTCAATGTTTCCTACCGAAGTGGCTTGGCAAAGGCGTTTTGAATTAGATTCTTATGCAATTGGCTATACACTGAATGATTATAACGCGATCGAATGTCGGCTCTGGAGAACCCGCAGTGCATCGTCGCGTCTCGAGACCAACTGCAGCTATCGGTCGATAGTGGTCGACCGTAGACAGTAATCTGTAAGTCATCCATATGTTTCTTTTCTCATAAATTCACTTTAAGTGCATCAAAACCGATGAAACCACTCCCACTTAGACCAAAGCTGGCGCATCGTGAAACAATGCCATCCTTTGTATCGCGGATGGCAGCGATGAACCGTGTAGGTGTGGCAGATTTCTGCTTCGATATGGGCTTTTCCATGAAGAGAATGGTTAACCTCGAAGCAGAGGCTGTGAGTCATATCGCGCAGCTCGGCGGGTTGGATCCGATCGCCGCCTCGACACTACTTTCGTGGACTGGAGAACAATCTGGTGCTGTACGGATGACTTTCCGGAATGAGACTTTCGTATCACGTGCCCTGAAGAACCCGAAGGTACGTGGTTGCCCGATTTGTCTGCGAGAGGATGCGCAGGATCGCCCCAGTGCGCCTTTGGAAGCGATAGCAATGCGAGGCGACTGGCAACTGCGTGAAGTTGCTATTTGCGTAAGGCACCAACACCCTTTGGTTTTTCTGTGGGAACGAAGTCTACCGACTGAACGCTTCAACATAGGGGCCAGGCTGGGTGAGATCATGGAGGGGCTACTCGAGGGCGCGTTTGAGTTACCGCGGACTTCGCCAACTGCTTACGACTTGTGGCTTGATCAGCGACTTGAAGATGGAGGTGATGAAACCTGGCTGGCACAGCACTCCATTTATGCTGCGACGTCATTCTGTCGTCTTTTGGGAACGGAACTCATGCGGCTTACCGAAAGCGTCGGCGTTGATGATCGCGACAATTTGCGGGCCGCACAGTCTGCTGGATTTGATGTGGCAATCGGAGGTGAAACGGCGATCAACAAAGCCCTCGATAAGCTTGCTGCTCATGCATCTGCACATAACGACCTACCCAACAAGGCATTCGGAGGTTTGTTCAAGGGCTTGGCGCGGCCGTACCTTCACGAAGAATGCTTCGATGTCTTCAGGCGTATTCTCTGGGAGCGGATAGTTTCGATTTGGCCTTTCGCTGCTGATGAGGTGATCCTCGGGTACTCTTTACCGGAACGGAGGTTGCATTCGTTGCAGTCTGCGGCGAAGGAGACTGGTGTTGGTCCGTTTCTACTGGACCAGTTTCTTATCAACGCAGGGGCGTATAGCAGCCAAGATACCAGGCCAGCACCACGTAAAACCTTTGATGCCCAAAAATATGCAGACCTACTCTCCGAAATACCTGATCTCGTTGGTCCGATCAAAATGAGAAGCGAGATGGGTGCAACGCTTCAACAATTTAAAGCTCTTGCTGAAGATGACGTGCTTATTCCCAGAATAGATTTTCCCACCATCAAGTCACCTTGGCGTTTGAAAGATGGTATCATGCTGGTCAACGAGCTGAATGAGAAAGCCATAGTGGTTGCGGAAAGCGATGATGACTGGGAGATCATTCAGAAAGCCAAATCCCGAACAAAGATGAACGTTGGTTTGATCATCAGCGCCATTCGCGATGGAGTCTTAAAGGTCGCCAGGCGAAAAGGAGTTCAAGGGTACAATGGCTTTTGCGTTTGCAAAGAAGAGATCGATCAGCTTGTAGCAAGAAGTATCGATGAAATTGAATTCAAACCAAGACATCCGGAAGAAGTTGTCGTCACCGCTTCTGCGTTTGGGCGCTCAGTTGGGATGAGAGAAAACGAAGCATTCGTCAAGCTCGTACGCGCAGGACATACGCCCGCAAGCCATACTGATGTCTCAAAAACTGGTAAAAAGCGTTACTACGTGACGGAGGAAGACATTGCAGCATTTCATCAGGAATACCTTACTCAAAGCACGATGTCCGTCGAGTTCAACGTGTTTTGGAGGACGCTCATCACACAGCTGCAAACAGCCAAGGTAAAACCGTTCACCTCAGGAAATGAGGAGTATGGTCACCTCTATCTTCGTACTGATGTCGAGGGATACTTCCGTAGTTCGTCGTTGAAAGTATGAAGCTGGCCAAAGTTTGTAGGGATAGCTGCCGTTCCCTGCACAGGGCACGGGGGTCTGCAACGCGGACAAAAGCGTGCTTTCGCTGTGACTGCGCGAATGACGGCTTTCCGGCTTGATCAAAAACGCATGTGCAAAATTATGTTATCCATAATTTCAGCGTACGGCGAATAGGTGATCTTTGAGGTTTCCTATATCGGCAGCGGCAGCAAGCAGCTTTCTAAAAACCACCTGGCGAGAAGGAAGATATGCTTCGTCCCACATCAACTATCGGTGTGGGGCGATCTGGAGAGCTATTGGAAGCGCCTAGATTGCTACTGCAGTAACGGTCGAGTGTATGCGATTTGTACTCGTTCAATCATCCGCTTGACTGTTCTCAAGCTTGGGCCTCCTGCACCCCTATTACATGAATAAATGATTGATTGGATTGCTCCGATTGCTTCATCAGGCAGATCGTGTGCTTTGCCAAGGCGTTGCGCAAATCCGATAAGGTGCAGCTTGGATACTGGAGGGAGTTCAAGCGGTGGGCAACGGCTCAAGAGATCCGCCGAGTAGCGTCACGTTGCTCACGTAGGTTCCTTAGAAACTGCGAGAACCTACGCTCCAGCGCAGTTACAGTCGGAACGTCGTCAAAGAAGCGGATGTTGGCAAAGGGGATAGTCGATTTGAGCATAATGGATTCCTTTCAGATCCCGACACACAGCTTTGCCATGCATCGGTTGCCTGACCAAAGGCCTGACAATAAGGTTGATTTGAAAGGCTCCGGAGCCTTGGAACAGACGGTGAACGAATGATTGAGGGTGAATCAACAGAACCTGAAAGGATTTATGAGAGGATGCGGGCGAAGCCTCGTCTCGTGCTTTTGACGTCTATAGTATTGATTTTTATTGTTTAATTTTCAGTTTCAGATTCGCGCATCAAAAAGCCGTTTTTTGTCCGAAAGACGGTCTTTGGATGTCCGACGTCATCTACAGATAGAAAAGTTGGCGAGCCGTGGAGGACTCGAACCCCCGACCTGAGAATTAGAAGTTCCCTGCTCTAATCCAGCTGAGCTAACGGCCCGCACGTAGTGTCGAGGGTATCGGTCAAATCCCCCAACTTTGTCAACTTGGTAAATTTTCGGGATGCCTACCGAGTATAAAATCGTCCTATTCCAATTAGATAGATGCACATAGTATTAACAATCTCTTCATCCAGATGACCTGAGACTTGGTGCCGACATGGTATGCATACCATCTAAAATGCATTTTTATCTCAAAGACTTACACACACGGTAGTTGGTAGGGAGTTATTTACACTCTATCCAGTTGAGCTACGGAGCCGCGCGGGAACGGTTTATTCAAACCACTCAGGTTCTTTCTTAATCTGCTGTCCCACCGACTTCAAAGCCAAATATTGATGAAAAGCCGATTAGACACCGCAGAATTTAGCCTACCACTTTACGTGGGTGCGGATTCGGGCGTGCATTCAGGTTATAACAGGTGCCAACCTCATGAACTAGACAGGGTACCAGTAAGGCACAAAATCATTCCTGTCCTTTCGCAACTTGCGACCAGCAGGATCTGACCGGAATAGCAGCCCCTTCACGCCGGCTGGTCGCAGCTACATATCATCAAATGATCCCGGCTGCAGGTCTTCCCAAAATGCCTTTATCGCGGCAGTGTTCAGTGCTGACATCCAGCCGTGGCGTTCAAAATCGGCGCGGGCATCGGCGCTGGTGATGATCGACATAAACAGCCGCCTATCCGCATCGCGCTGTGTCGGCGTGCGTGCCGCCACCAGATCACGCACGCGTGCCAACAGTTTCGCACGCGGACTTGAGGGAATCACAACTGGTGTCTCGGCTTTGAAATCATCGCGCAGCGCCGCAGTCAGATACCCAACCGGGTTCTGAACACCCTCTTGACCAGCGACATAGCTGATCTTGTCGCCGACGTGATCTTCGCCATGCTCGGCGATCCATTGCCGCGCCAGCCGGTCGCTGACCCCAAGCGCCTGCAACCGGCTATAGACATCCGATTTGCGCACCCCTGCCCCGTCATCCAGATCAAGGATCGCAAGCTGCGGGTTCTCGGTAATCTTGAACCGAATGTCCGTAACCGCACGCCCCCGTTTGCGTATCTCCGGCGTGATGACAATATTCGAGGTTTTGTTTACCTCGCTCACAGCCGGTTTGATGATCTTTGCGTTCAGCTGCTTGTAGACCGAATAATATGCGCTGTCCTCGACCCCCATCAGCCGCCGGAACAGATCCAGCGACCACCAGCCGGTGCTGCCGGTGCGTACAAACCGATAGCAGTTCTCATACAGCGCCAGCGCATGGCCCGACGTGAACCGTCGCTGGATATTAAGATTGATCAAGGCAAATACCTTAGGGTCATTCAGTTTAGACGCTAATGCGGGGGAATACGCGTATTCACACACCCCACCCTTCAGCCGCGCATAGCTCAGCAAGCTTGAGACGCCCCATTCTTGCTGGCCCTTTTCATCCAGCATATCCCACTCTGCAACGGTCTCGGCCAAGCCGCGCAGCGATTGTTTCAACGTGTCCATATCGTTCGAATTATATCCGATCATCAAACACAGCGTGCGCGCGTCGATCATGTGGACCTGTTGACTGGTAAGCGTGTCATATGCATTCAGCAGCAAGACATTCGACAACTTGCGTTGAAGCAGCGTCAGCTTGCCGGAGACATGGATCGCCGCCACATGCTTTTTAACCGACCCCCGCCGCAGCGCGCCGGTCAGCTTGTCCTTTGGTATCTCGGTATCCTGCCGCTTCATCGCTTTGCCCTTTGGCGACCGGTTATGTGTCCGACCTGTTGCCCTATGCCTAGTTAGCGGAAAAAGGCACCCAAGAGCAAGACTGGTACGGGTTCCTTTCGCGAACGATAATTTGACGGTGATGACATGACTGAGTCGGGCCAAAGGGACCAGTCTACGGGATGGCGGTTCCGGCAGAGTCAACCGACAGAGCCTAATATAGCAAAATCAGAGTCTGATTAGCCTGTTACTGCAAATTGGCCCCTCTCTTCCCGAGAATCGGTGCCTCATCACCCGCAAACGGGCACCCTTGGCCCTGCGAATGGATACCCTTTATCCTGTATCCAGACACCAGAGAGACCTTAAGTAACTGTCTTTATTACACCTTATTTGGGGTAAACCTTATAAAGAGACTAAAGACTCTACACTTATATTGGCTGTGCTTATCTCCAAATTTCATATGACGAAGGGGATCTACAATTCAAATTCACAATCGGCATGGGATGTGCGATAGATTGCGTGATACGCATCCGTTTCGCATACATCCCCGAGGACTTATGTCATCAACGCCCAAAGCCCCGACACCTTCTTATTTCAACATTGATCCCGAAGCCGCAGCAGCACGCTTGTCCGATCCTATCGATACAGCGCGATTCGCGAAAGCCGCAGCCTTCGCATCAAAGGGCCGCGATGACCTGGCACGACGCGGGTATGCGCCGGATGGTAAGAAACGCCTTCGTAAGTTTTCAACTTGGGAAGTATGCCGGTATCTACTTGATGTGGCCCCCGCGCATTTGCGCCGCGTTCTGAAGGCGCATCCCGACCTTCCACAAGGCAGTGGTGAAGCTGGATCAAAGTGGTTCACTCTGGAAGAAGTGTTAAAACTTCGCGAGCATTTCGCAACCGAGGGTGCGTCAAACAAGCAGTACAAATCTTGGCGCCCCGAAGGGCTGCCCGCCAAGATTATTTCAGTCGCGAATTTTAAGGGCGGTGTCGGCAAGACGTCGACCTGCGCGCATCTGGCCATGTCTGCGGCACTGGACGGGTACCGCGTTCTGGTGATCGATCTTGACAGCCAGGGTTCGCTGACCTCGATTATGGGGGGCGAGGTTGCGGATGAATGGTCGACGGCCTTTCCGATGCTCGCAAAAGATTTTGCCCGACATTTGCAGGACGAAAACGCGGTGCGCAAAGCGCGCGGGGCACCCGAACTGCCGCTTGACGAAACCCTGACGGAAAGTCTTGGGGTTTCGCCGCGAAACCTGATCCAAGCGACGCACTGGCCCAATATCGACCTGATTGGTGCGCAACTGAACCTGTACTGGGCCGAATTTCAGGTGCCGGTCTGGCGCATGCAGGTACGGTCATGGCCGCTTTGGGACGCATTGACCAATGCGCTATCCTCCGAAGGGATCCTTGACGACTACGACCTGATTTTCATCGATACCCCCCCTGCCCTTGGCTATTTGACGATCAACGCTTTGGCCGCGGCTGACATTTTGTTGGTGCCGCTTGGCGCATCGTTTCTTGAGTTTGATTCAACGGGCCGGTTTTTTGATATGCTTTATTCGACCTTTGCCAGTATCGAAGAAGGTGAAAATCGCATCAGGCGGCAGGATGGCCTGCCCGAGATGAAGTTCGAATGGGATGCCGTGCGCGCCCTGATCACCCGTTTTGATGCGGGCCAGCAAACGGATTTGGCGAATGTCATCCAAGCCTATTTCGGCGACTTCATGACCACCTACAGACAGGAAGTCACCGCCATGGTTGGCCAAGCGGGCGAGCAAGTGAATGGCATATACGAGGCAGATTACCGTGAATTCAACCGCGACACCTATGTCCGCGGCCGCGAAACATTCGACCGGACGTGGGCCGAGGTCAAAGAGGTCGTGCTGGGCACATGGTGGCGTGACCTGCAAATGCTGAAACAAGAGGAGAGTGGAAATGGCGAAGCGTAGAAAGCTCGAAGCCCCTTCAGCCGCTGACATGAGCAAGTATGAGGAGGAGTTTCGCCGCGAAACCCCTGCCCGCTCGGCTGCTGCCCCTATCGCGCAAGTCGCCGCCGACACTGCTGAAGCCTACGAAAGCGGCAGCACTGAGGAACGGACTGCCCGTGCCCGTGACAGCGCCGAAGCGCAGAAATTCCGCGATGCTGATGCCGCTGGCTTGTTGATCTTTGAAATCCCGACCGACGCGATAGAACCTTTGTCCATGCAGCGCGACCGGACTGTGATCGACAAAGACGCGATGGAGGAATTGGAGTTTTCGATCAATGCCAACGGCTTGCGCATGCCGATCGAGGTCTATTTGTTGAAAGGGTCCGCCACTGGCAAACAATACGGTTTGTTATCCGGGTATCGCCGCTTGATCGCGCAACAAAACCTTTATGCACGGTCCGGGAACGGCAAATTCAAAACCATTAAGGCGGTTTTACGCGATCCAGACCAAATGGGCGGTGCCTTTGTAGCGATGGTCGAAGAGAACGAAATTCGCCAGGACCTAAGCCATTACGAGCGCGGTCGCATTGCAGTCATCGCGGCCCAACAAGGGGCATTTGCCAGCACCGAAGATGCCGTCGCCCAGATGTTTGCCGCTGCATCCAAGGCCAAGCGCAGCAAGATACGGTCCTTTGCGATGATCTTTGAAGAACTAGGTGACATGCTGGAATTCCCCGAAGGGATGCGAGAAAAGGATGGGCTGCGCTTGGCAGCTGCGCTGCGTAACGGTAGCGAAGCGCGTCTGCGCGAGGTCTTGGGGGCAGGGCAGGGGACCGACGCTAAAACCGAATGGACGCTGATAGAAGGGGTTCTGCTGGAGCAGTCCGCGACACCTCTGGATCGCAGTCGGGGTGGACGCCCCAAAGCCAGACCAGATACGCATTGGACCGGTGCCGATACTCTAACTACCTCGACAGGGGTGACCATACGGCGCGAAGCCGACTCTGACGGCTTCGCGATCCGGCTTACAGGCAAGGGGCTGTCGGCGCAGATGATCGAAACGATCATGATCGACATTCGCGACAAGCTGGAAAACAGTTAACCGCGTCCGGCGATGTATCCCAAAGTCATTGCGGCAAGAAGCCCGTTTCCGGATAGATAGCCGCTGTCGCCAGCCCCCGACACGCCGCAGGCAGCACCGCCAGCGGCATAGAGATTGTCAAACGTGCCCTGCGTGGCACGCCGTACTTTCGCCGTCAGCGGATCTATTTCAAGGCCGCCCTGTGTATGGAACAATGCGCCCGTGACCTTCACCGCGCAAAATGGTGGTGCCAGCGGTGTACTGCCCCATGTCCGCCCGAATAGGTCAACGCCGTCCATCGGGATTTCTGTAATAGTCTGCGATAATTCATCGCTTGGCAGCCCCGCTTTGGCGGCCAGTTCTTCTAGCGTTTCCGCTGTCATCACAGCGCCCTGCTTTTCGGCTTGTTTGAAATCCTCGAACTGTCGGGCAATGTCAGCAATTCGGCTATCGAAAACAACCCACGCCACCCCGTCAGGTTGGGCAAGCACGGCGCGGGCGGCTTCGGAATAGCCTTGGGATTCGTTCCAGAATCGCTGGCCTTGTGTATTAACCTGAACGCCGCCTTCGGTAATCGTCGCCCAGGTGATCAAAATCCCATGAGGATGTGCGACGTTGCCGTGCCCTTGATACGCGCCCAGATGTCGTGTTTTGGCCCCAAGCGCGTGCCCCCAATGGATCGCCTCGCCCCTGTTGCCATCATGGCCAAACCAGACAGCGTTGTCGATTTCAGCCATGTATTCGGACACCATCGCGCGGTTGCCGCCAAATCCATTACAGGCAAGTATCAGACGATCACAGCCGACTGTTTCGGTGCTACCATCCGGAAGGGTCAGTTGCGCGCCAAAAATCCGAATTCCTCCTGAATAGAGCCTATTCGCACGCCGATTGCAGATCAAGGGAATGTCCAGTGCTTCGACCTGTGCGCGTAAAGTGTCGATCAATTCCTGACCGGAACGGGTAGGCAAACCATGCATTCGTCTGCGGCTATGTCCGGGGTAATCAAAATCAGTGACGAGCGAAAAGGGTAGGCCATGGCTGTCCGCCAACCATTCAATCACTGACCCGGCGGTTTCGGCCATCGTCATCACCAGATCTAGATCATTTTCATCATGGGCTTTGGCTTGGATATCGCCGGCGAAACGGGCCGCGCTATCGTCGATGCCTGCCGCCGATTGAAACCGCGTGCCCGCAGCGGGCACAAGCCCCGCGCTGAGCGCAGTAGAACCACTGGGCATGGGGTCCGCTTCAATCAACAACACGTCTTGGCCCGCCTCATGTGCTGCGAGGGCAGCGACCATGCCACAAGCGCCAGCGCCGATGATCAGAGTTTCGACCTCAAGATCGAATGTATCAGGGGTTTGGGTGACGTCAGGATTTCCCATCAAAACGCTTTCCAAGGTCAAGCATTTCTGGGGTCCCAATGGCAGCATTCAGACCGTCGAAATCGTGCATGCGGTCAGAAAATGGCTTGTTAGAGCCTGCATCTCTTAGGCTTGTATAGTATTCTTGCGCAGTTTTTGCCAGAGCGCGAACAATCCCACCGGGAAAGATCACGATATCGAAACCCATGTCTTGCAGGGTGTTTGCAGATGAAATCGGCGTGGCACCACCTTCGACCATATTGGCCAGCAACGGCACACGGCCTTTGAACGTATCGGCAATTTTGGCCAGTTCGCCACTGTCGCGAGGGGCTTCGACAAACAGCACATCGGCACCTGCCTCAATATAGCGGCCTGCGCGGTCGATAGCGGCGTCAAACCCTTCAACGGCAATGGCATCGGTTCGCGCGATAATCAGCGTATCATGGCGTCTTGCATCGGCCATGGCTGCAATCTTTCCAGCCATTTCACCGCTTGAAATCAATGACTTATCCGATAGATGGCCGCATTTTTTCGGGTACGTCTGGTCTTCAACTTGCAAGGCGGCAGCACCGGCGCGTTCATAGCTTTGCATCGTCCGGCGCGCGTTCAGCGCATTGCCAAATCCGGTATCGGCATCCATGATGACGGGCAAATCGGTGCGGTCCGCAATCAGCGCCATGGTATCTGCCATTTCGGAGGCAGTACTAAGGCCGATATCGGGCCGACCAAGGCGCGTATAGGCGACGGCGGCTCCGGAAAGATACAGAACCTCGAACCCGGCAGCGCTGGCCAGTGCTGCGGTCAGCCCGTCATAGACGCCGGGAGCTACTAGAATTTCAGGTTGGGTCAGGCGGCTACGCAGGGTCATGGGGCACCCCCAAGCAGCGCTGTCGCTGCTGAACAGGTCATGGCTTCAGTCACGGACCGAAGGGATTTAAGCGTAGCATCGTGGATATCATCATTGAATGCCGCGCAGCCATCGGACAACAGAATGGTGTGAATGTCGCGCAGATGCGCATCGCGAACTGTGCTTGCCACGCCGCCATTTGTCACGATTCCACCAATAATCAACGTGTCGATTTGCATTTTGCGCAATACATACTCCAGCCTCGTTTGGTAAAAGGCGGAGTAAGCGACCTTCTCAATCGTGAAGTCGGCCGGTGCCAGCGTGTCAGTCAGGGCATGGCCAAAGCTGCCGGGCGCGAAATCGCCCTTGGTCAGGAAGGGCCGTAGTTTTTTCAAGTGCTCCGCGATTAAAGGTTCACCGTTCCGGCCCGGTACAAGCGTGAACTGCGCCGAGATATAAGTGCCGCCGGCCCTTATTAGAGCCTGTTTCAAGGGTGCAATCCGGTCGGGGAGGGCAAGGATACTGTCAGCACCTTGACCAGCACGACCATACGCCCCTTCTGGGTGCAAAAAGTCGTTCTGCAGATCGATTGTCAGTAAAGCAGTCGAAGACGGGATCATGTTGTTGCCCTTTCGATCAGAGTGTTTCCGTAGGCGTCGACTTTGCCCACAAGGCCCGGTTCGATCAAGACGGTGGTGTCCGGTTGCTCAAGGATCGTGGGGCCGGGGATTTCTGCACCGACGGGCAATTCAAGACGGCGATAAAGCTTGGTCTCGTGCCACGCGCCCGCGAAATGCACGCCGCGGGTGCCTTTGAATGCGGCTTCGATGGTCCCGCCTTGGGGGGCGAGGGTCGCAAGGTCAAAACGTGGACGCCGCCCCGTGATAGCAGAGCGCAGATTGATCACACGCCGCGTGCCGTTGTCCAAAAGACGCCCGTAGGTGGCACGATATGCCGTGTCAAAGGCTGTTGCGATCTCGTCTTCGGTCGGTGGCGTGACCCTGCCGTTGGTGACGGTCACGGGCAGGGGTACGGAAACGGTATGTGTTTGCCCCAGATAGGCCATGTCGAGGGTAAATTCGGTATCGCGCCCTTCGAAATGGGTCCGCGATGCATCAAGTGTGGCAAGACCGCTGTCGACATGGGTTTGCATGAAACTTGTCAGTGCAGAAAGGTCGATGCCGGTCAGCGCCGCGTTGATCGTTTGCACGAAATCTTGCCGCATGTCAGCGATCACGCAGCCCATCGCCGAAGTTACACCAGGATACCGCGGGACAATGGAGCGGGCCAGCCCGACTTCGTCCATCATGGCACCGGAATGCAAGGCACCGCCGCCGCCGAAGGGCATGAACGCAAACCGTTTAGGGTCGAAACCCCTTTCAATAGAGACTAATCGCAGCGCACCGGCCATGCGGCTGTTTGCAACCCTCAAGATTGCCTCGGCTGCTTGAAGTGCATCAAGGTTCAAAGGTTTGCCGACATGTTCAAGAATAGCTGCCTTGGCGGCATCTACATCCAAGCGGTCCAGTTTGCCGCCAATGGGGTTGTCGGGGTCGATACGGCCCAAAACGACATTGGCATCCGTTACGGTAGGGCGCGTATTGCCTTGGCCGTAGGAGACAGGACCGGGCGTAGATCCCGCGCTTTCTGGTCCGATGTTCAGCAGGCCGCCCTTGTCCACCCACGCAATAGACCCGCCGCCGGCACCGATGGTGGTAATCTCGATCATTGGTGACCGGACAACCATGCCAAAATCAATTGACGTCTGTGGTGAAAGCATCGACTGGCCCTTGGCGATCAGGCTGACGTCGAATGACGTACCGCCCATGTCGCCGGTGATGACATCGGGGTATCCTGCAGCTTGGGCAATATACCCGGCTGCAATCACACCCGCGGCGGGGCCCGAAAGGGCGGTGCGCACGGGCAGTTTCGCGGCCGTATCTACATCCATCACGCCGCCATTTGACTGGACGATCATGAATTCCCCGGCAAAGCCACCTTCTTTCAAAGCAGTCTCTAACCTGGCTAAATAGCCCGAAACTTCGGGTTGCAGATAGGCGTTCAGGGCGGTGGTGGAAAAGCGTTCGAATTCGCGGATTTCCGGCAGAATTTCTGATGACGCGGAAACATGTGCATTAGGCCACATGGCACGCACGGCTTCGACAGCTAGACGTTCATTTTCGGCGTTGGCGTAAGAGTTCGCGAAGAGAATAGCGACAGCAAGGCAGTCGCGTTCGATAAGCGTTTGGGCCGCAGCACGCACGGCTTCCAGATCGACGGGCGTGCGGATTTTGCCGTCGGCCAGCGTACGCTCGGCCACTTCAAGCCGTAGGGCCCGGTCCACCACAGGGGAGAAATCACCGCGCAGCCCCCACGTGCGGGGCCGGTCACGGCGGCGCATTTCCAGCACATCGCGCAGACCCATCGTCGTGATCACGCCGATCTTGGCCCCTTTTCGTTCAAGTAGCGCGTTGGTGCCAGCCGTGGTGCCGTGCACGACGACCGAAACGGTCGACAGGTCATCAACCCGCGCGCTGATCCCCGATAGGAAGCCGCCCGATTGATCGGGCCTCGAGGTGGGGACTTTGGCGACTTGCGCCGTGCCTGTCGCCTCGTCCAGTACGAAAATGTCTGTAAAAGTTCCGCCGACATCAACGCCGATCATCCGGTTTGAACTGGTCATTGTGTCACCTCTTTCCACGCATTTCCGTAAGTTAGGGTCGCATGTTCAGACGTCAGCAAGCCGCCCGCCACGTCTTTGGCAACATCCGATGGCGCGCGG
>Ga0209095_1000507_pt1 | contig 23095 bp, 18 predicted proteins | sample COGITO_mtgs_1104_3_FD_184795 | JGI IMG/M metagenome (GOLD analysis project Ga0209095, IMG submission 184795) | Pelagic marine microbial communities from North Sea - COGITO_mtgs_110404 (SPAdes) (version 2) | ecosystem: Environmental > Aquatic > Marine > Epipelagic ... | reverse complement strand
TTCATAACAGTTGGTGCGAGAGTCGCAGAAAACTCATAATCTTGTTCATCAATGACTTGTCCACCAATGAGAAGTTCAACCTTGGAAATTCTAGCGTCCCAGTTAGTTTGGTCACCACTTCTATTAGTGATGTAGACATATCCGACCATATCCCCTTTTCTTTCAAACCTGACGGTCGACATACCACCCGCGGATGGGTTGCCCTGGATAACCTGTTTTTCAACAGTTTGGGCGAAATTTGTGTGACGTTTATAGTTGGACCTGAAAAAAGAAACTTCAGGTTGGCCGACGAGATGCGCATCTTGGGCACCTACGGCAACGAGTTGAGCAATACCTCCAGACATATTTTATATTATACTAAGGTTTTATTTTTTTAACCTAGGCAAATCCAATCGCATTCATATAAATATTTCCATATAAATTCGATAGTGTCATGAGTGCATGTTTGTCTTGGGTAACTGAAACATCGGTCGTCATTGCATAAAAGTTGACGTTCGTCATGGCGGAGGAAATGTTTATGGCACCTCCACTCGCGAGTATAGGCACGACAATTTGTGCACCCGTTATAAAATTTGAAAATACAAGATTTGAAACGTCAGTTGTTGAAACGACGAGTGGTGCTGTACCATACGTTTTTTCTTTTGCGTCAATTGTTATTGTTCCAGAAGAGATAGTTGCAGAAATATCCGTATTCGTTAATTTTATATTTTGTGACGTGGTATTACCTGATATTGTAATATCACCTGTAGTAATTACATTTCCGGTATTTACGTTCCCTGATGTAACGAGGCCACCTAACGTGAGAACATTTGCGGTTACATTTGCACCTGCATTAACACTCACGACATCGTCTAATGCAAAAGGTGATGCCGCGACGTTTAACCCTCCAATTGTAATGTTATCCGCCGAAACGTTACCCGAAACCGTGAGTACATTAGACCCGAATGTGTTTATGGTAAGGTTCGAACCTATCAATACATTTGCAGCTTCTTCGGTTATATTAACGAACGACGAACCACCCTGTCCTCCCGAATCGTAGATTTCACCTGTTGTTGTGTTGAAAGATAAAACGTTATTCGAAGGGGCTGCATAAGCCGGGTCAAGTTTTATCGCGTTCACGACGAATAAATTCGATTTCGTTCCACTCGTTGATTTAAGTGTTATTTTATTTACAAAATCAATATTTGAAGTTATTTCAATACCAGTTGTTGCATTTGAAAACTGGACGACGTTGGATGTTGTGTTACCTTCATCGACAACACTCGCTAACGTTGGTGTCGCCGTTTGTATACCCGAAAGTTGGGAACCGTCACCAAAAAAGTAACTTGCCTCGACGTTACCATATACATTCATTTTAAAATTTACCCCGTCTTTTACAGTTATAGAAGATTCTCCTGCATGATTATCCGTAAACCCAATTGCAAATTCAGATTCAGTTTGGTCGTACCCTACGTATACATTACCTGTCACTGGATTAGTTATTGGGCGCGCAAGTAATAAACCAGAATCTACTGAAGCTGATGCATTGCCAAGTTGAATAATTGGATCTTGAACAATAAGATTTTGTGTGTTTACGGTTGTTGTTGTACCACCTACGAGTAAATTGCCTGTAATTTCTGTATCCCCTTCGACGCGTAAATCATAACCATTGAGATCGGGTGTACCTGTACCTACATAAATAGTGGAAGCACTTATAGTGTTTGCACCCTCAATTGATCCGTACATGTTCGTAGCAACAACATTATCCCCAACAACGTTACCATTCAAAGTAATTACACTTACGTTATCCCCCGAGACATTACCATTCAAAGTAATCACATCTACATTATTACCAACAACGTTACCATTCAAGGTAATCACGTTTACATTATCACCCGAGACATTACCATAAAGTGTAATCGCACTTACATTATCCCCGACAACGTTACCATTCAAAGTAATCACATCTACATTATTACCAATAACGTTACCATAAAGTGTAATTGCATTCACATTATCCCCAACAACATTACCATTCAAAGTAATCACATCTACATTATTACCAACAACGTTACCATTCAAAGTAATCGCATTTACATTATCCCCAACAACGTTACCATTCAAAGTAATCGCACTTACATTATCCCCTACGACATTACCACTCAAAGTAATCACACTTACATTATCCCCTACGACGTTACCACTCAAAGTAATTGCATTCACATTATCCCCTACGACGTTACTGTTTACAGTAATAGCCGTTAAATCACCGGACGTGAGTGTTAAGTTGTTTTGTACGATGACATTACCTAAAACTCGGAACGTTATGATATTTGCGTCATCAAGAACATGATTATCCGATACCGTGTTTTGTGTATATCCAAGTACCATTTCGTGTTCGTGTAAGTCCTCTCCTTCTGGTTCGCCGTGGTGTATAAATGCAATGTTATGTCCCGGGTGTTCCATGATTATACCAACATCGAGTGTATGCGATGTATTGTTATTCGCAATACCTAAGATACGATCGTTAATAACTACCGTATTTGACTCGAAAACGTACGTGTTACCGGTAAACGATAAGTTACCCGTAAACTCAGCATTTGCTGCGTTTATAATGTATGTACCGTCATTATCTACGTGTGCGGGTGAACGAATAAGTTTACCCGTCCCCTTTTCAATCATGGGTATATAACTGATACCGGTACCTGAAGGATCTTTTATACCGGAAACAAAAATATTACTTCCAACGTGAACGTTACCCGATGATATGAAACCGGTTGTTATGTTTGTTGATGCGATAGTGTTTGTAGTAGAGTTACTCCACGACGTAACCATATCCAAAGTTTGGTTATTTGCACTCAAATTTGAAGCGAGTATCTTTTTGAGTTCGTTACCTGTGCTATTCACGTAAACGTAAGTTGGCTGCGCGTAAACTTCTTCCGCGTTCGGAATATCGTTCGAACGACCAACACCCGTAACAAGAATTTTCTCACCGGATTTAACAACTATACCAACGTTTTGTATTTTATCCGTGTTATTAAACGGGACTGTATTCATTAACCCACCGGGTGTGGTGTTACTCACATAAAGTATTTCACCTTTTTGAAAATTCGTGTCAAACGTCATACCAAACGTACCAAAAGTAACGACGTGTCCGTTTTCGTTTTCGTTTATAGTACCATCCATAACAATACCTATAGCGGGCATGGTTGAAGCACTGGATGAATTCGCTTTTCTTACTTCGGGTGTGTCTCCCGAACCATCGTTTATATAAACAACATCACCTTTTGAAAGATCTTCATCCGCTTTTACTTCTATGGAAGTAAAATCTATGTAATCGTCTATCCAATTTCCGTCGATATAAAGTAAACTTTTATGATCATTTGGATCTGTTATGATGACATTAGAGAGCTGGTTGAGTTTAACACCTACATTAGACGTAAGATCGGTCGTAAACGCCGTGTGTGCGTTCGTAAACTGAACCGTATTTGATGTCGTATTACCCGCATCCGTAACTTGTTGAAGAGTGACGTTCGAGAGAATACCACCGTCACCTATAAAAAATCCAGATGTTGTTTCTATATTATTTGTTGTGTATACATTATCCCCGACAACGTTGCCATTCAAAGTAATCACATTTGCACTATGCCCAACAACGTTACCATTTAATGTAATTGCCGTTAGTTCACCCGATGTGAGTGTTATGTTGTTTTGTGCTATTACATTACCATATACGTGTAAATCTATAACATTTGCCGAATCGGGTGTGATTTCGGTATCTAAAGAACTGTTTAGTGTGTAGCCTATCATCATTTCTTTTTCAACACCTCTAAAAGTTACCGTTGGACTTGCATTACTATCGGGTTGTTTCATAATAATACCAATATCTGTCGATGTTTCAGTGTTATTGTTTGCGAGACTTATAACGGCATCTCCGAAAGTTGTATTTATTGTATCAATTGTTGTTGTCGTACCTTCGACGAGAAGGTTACCTTTTACGTGTGCGTCTTTTTGTACGGTAATGTAGTCTGTTTTTGTATAATTCGATACGTTTACGTTCCCCGTAACTTCAACGACATCTGTTCCTAATGTATCTATAGTCACATTCGAACCAATCAAAGCTTTTCTCGAAGTAAACGTATTCCCCGTAACTTCGAGAACATTTGATCCTAAAGTATCTATAGTCACATTCGAACCAATCAAAGCTTTTCTCGATGTAAATGTGTTCCCCGTAACTTCGACAACATTAGATCCTAAAGTATCTATAGTCACATTCGAACCAATCAAAGCTTTTCTCGAGGTATACGTGTTCCCCGTAACTTCGACGGCATTAGATCCTAGTGTATCTATAGTCACATTCGAACCAATCAAAGCTTTTCTCGAGGTAAACGTGTTCCCCGTAACTTCGACAACATTAGATCCTAGTGTATCCATGACAAGATTAGACCCAACTAAAGCTTTTCTCGAGGTAAACGTGTTCCCCGTAACTTCAACGACATTAGACCCTAATGTATCTATAGTAACGTTTGAACCAATCAAAGCTTTTCTTGAAGTAAACGTGTTCCCCGTAATTTCGACAACATTAGACCCTAAAGTATCTATAGTAACATTCGACCCAATTAATACTTTTCTCGATGTGAACGTATTACCAGTCACAACTAATATATTTGGACCTTTATCGTCTACGAATAAGTTCGAACCAACATCTAACGTGTGTATACCATGTGTATTCTGTATACCAACATTACCGTTCGTGATCAAAGCTGGACCATTTGCATAGTTAAACTGAACTGTTCTAGAAGCGGTTGTATTACCTTGTAAAACGATATTGTTTAAATTCAAGTTTGAAAGAAAATAACTATCGCCATGGTAAAATGCCGCACTTACGTTACCCGTGGTACTAAACGCGTTTATGGATGCAGTTGGGTGTTGTAAAAACGTATTCGAACCTAAACTTAACCCCGTTATAGTTGGATTATTGTTAGATAAACCAATATGGTCTACAGTTATTGAATCTGTATTTATTCTACCCGAAACTTGAATTTTATTAGTTACACTAGAATCTATTAAAATAGAAGGTCCCACGCGTACTTCACCATCTTTGGTTACATGAACATTTGAACCTACATCGAGTGCGTGTGTAGGACTTGTATTCTGTATACCGACATTACCAGTTGTTACAAACGAAGTCGTATCATTTATAAAACGAACCGTATTTGATGTAACGTTATCATTATTCGTCGCATATTGTAAATTAATCGAAAAAAGATCAACCGCAGGTACATTCGAATCTATAATTTCCTTGGTTTCTGTATTATACGTTAACATGGTTATATCCCTGGATGTTATATCATCTTCTTGACGAAGTGGTGTCATGTAAATACTCCCTGGAACCGATGTACCTATAGCTGCATTAGAAGCATTGAATACGATCGTGTTTTCACCCTGGTCGTCCGTAGCGTATTTACCAAACCGGATTTTGGTAGACCGCTCGATGGTCGGTATGTTTTTAACCATTTAATATAGGTACGTATTTTAATTTGCGTAGATAAGACCAGCCATACCATTTTCAATACGAAGTATATTGTAGTTGACTGCGTATATAGGATCACTAATTATCATGGTTTGACTGACTACCTTTGCAGAATCTAATCGACTAAAATTGAGTGTTCCTGTCGGCTGGAGCGAACTCGTCGATAAGCAAAAACAATATAAGAAAAAATCGGGTGACGTAACAAAGTTTGTGTGGTAATAGTTCATAACGTCTATGAAGTGTGGTTTCGCCCACTTGAAATTACCTATATCTAAACCGTTTATTTCAATTTTAATTTTATTAGTGGTTGATGTTAATGCTCCTTCTGTGGTTGTATCCGAAGATGCGAGATACTTTACTGGGTGATTAAACGTCAATTCTTGAGAAAGTTCATTTGATGGGATACTTTTTTGAACCTGGGTAATAATTAAATTATGGTTACGCGAAACAAGGTTACCACGTTCTTCGTTATCGAGGTAATAATAGTTTGAATAACACTCAAAGTTATAGTTACCCGCATTTGGTCCCCAATGTATACGTAATTCGACGTTATGGTAATGTAAAGCGACTATGGGTAAAGCACACTGTGCACCCTCACAAAAGAAGAATCTAAATGGATAGAAATAGGAACGTGCACTTATACCTGGGTGTGTACCATTTGCACTTTTTGATACGTTTGTTGCAAACGTATCGATTGCTATTTTTTCGGTGAAAATGGCATCTTGTGTATCTATGACCTGACCACCAATGAGAAGCTCAACTTTGTCTATAAGCGTGTCCCACCTTTGAATATCGAGTGCCTGTGTATTATTATCAATTGTTAGGTATGTATACCCTAACATATCACCTGTTCGATCAAAACGAATAGATGACATAGAATTCGCTTTCACATCTCCCTGAATGGTCTGTTTTTCAACAGCTTGTGAAAAGTTAGAATGTCGTTTAAACGTTGACGTAAAAAAAGATATTTCTGGTTCGCCCATAATGTATTCGTCTTGAGCACCAATTGCTATAAGTTGAACAATACCAGATGACATTTATAATAAGAAAAGGTTAAAAATATGCGTTATTTACTACCCCCCTGGAATGGTAAATTTTTTTGTTTACATATAAATCTAAAAATAAAAAAGTTATCGTCGGTACCTGATATAGTAATACCGTCTTGATTTAATAAACTAATTGTTAATCTATCTATTTTTCGTATAGGTGTCGAATATTGTTGTACGACTGGGTAATTGTCTTTGAAAATAATCTCCGAAGCTGCACCATTTCCACTAATCAAACTCCCAAACGAATTATTTACTTTTGATAAAGATGGTTGACCTTCGTACCCATAAATATTTGATGTTCGTTGTGTATAATTTGTATTGAGTTCGTTTATAGATATGTAACATACATTTGAACCCGTTGTTGTAATTTGTGCAGCATTAAGTCTTACCTGAACGACATTTTCAAGCGTTTGCTGAAGATGAACCGTGAACGTATTTTTACTTGCTTGACCTATAGTGTCAACGGTAATCGTATGATACTCATATTCGAAATCGGGTAAAGTGGATTGACTCGTCACTAAAGCCATTTATATATACTGGAGATTTTACTTCATCTTATAGCTCGCTTGTTCGCGAACAAGTTTTTGTCCGTCACACACACCACCTTTACTGTCGGAGTAGTAGGCATTACCCAAACATTCTTCGGTCGATGGGATATCGAAGAGCGAACCCGTATTGACAGTTTCGATTTCGACCTCTTTACCCTGGTATCCGCTGGTACGTAACATTGCGAGAACACACAATACTGCGATGATGATGACGATAGCTTTGATCGTGTTTCTGTTGGTGGCGTTAAGTTTCATTTATATTGAAACAACATTTTTTATAAAGTGCGTTAAAGAGAATAGAATAGTTTCAATATAAAGAGTAATAGTAATGGACGGTGAAATTATTCTTGATCGTAAAAATACGAATGTCATGAAACTTGATGATAACGAACAGGCCCTGATGAACGAAATTGAAATTGATATTCCTCGACGTCAGCCTGTAAAAAAACAAATTTCACAAATGAAAACACAATTTACAGCACCACAACCACAAATTTTCCAGGAAGATATTGATTCGTTTGCGAACCCAAATAAACAAGCACAACCATCTGTACCTCCACCGGAAGCACCTCTTGATTATCACGAATACGACGACGAACCCGAAATGGACTACGGGGGTGGAGGAGGAGGTGGATACATGATGGAAGAAGAGGAAGAAAAACCATCACCTGGCTTTAAGACAATTGATGAAGAGAAAGCGGATCTTGTTAATAAACTTGGGCGATTGGAAAAAAAGGGGTTTACTGTGAACAAGCGTTTGAATGCCTATTCCCCTATAGACGAACTTAGAAACGAAGTAAAGCGAATAACGTATAGTATAGATGTAGACAAATCAATTAAATTTGCGAGACGTATGCTTATCGCGTGTACGACAGGCCTCGAGTTTATGAATAAGAAGTATAACCCATTCGAAATTCAACTCGAAGGGTGGTCTGAAAACGTTATGGAAAATGTCGACGATTATGATGAAGTTTTTGAAGAGTTATACGTCAAGTATAGAACTAAAATGCACGTCGCCCCAGAAATCAAACTTATTATGATGCTTGGAGGCTCGGCTATGATGTTCCATTTGACGAATAGTATGTTCAAATCAGTCATGCCAAACATGAATGATGTGATTAAACAGAATCCAGGACTGGTTCAAAATATGATGTCTGCCGTTCAAAACACGGTTCCAAAATCACAACAAGGTTCCGAACCTTCAAGTGATGGTAAACACGAAATGCAAGGACCTGGGTTCGACATTTCAAGTCTCATGGGTAACATTATGATGCCACCAACACCACCCATGAACACGACGAGTATTCCAGCACAGGAACAAATTATCGTAGACGATGACGAAGATGATGATATTTCGGATATTGCTGAGGCACCAATATCAGGTGACGTTGAAGGAGGTGACGGAGAATTGCGTGAAGTTAAAGTTACTCAGACCAAAGCTAAACGTGGTCGAAAGAAAAAATCGGTCGAAATTAATTTGTAAAATATAGTATATGATAGGGTATTGTCCATTAGACGAAGATCCTATCGAAAGGCCGAGACCTTCACGAGAAGTATCAGTCCCAGTCCAGGAGAAACGGAAAAATTCTACTGGTAGAGGAGAAGATACGGAGTGTAATTATGTTGTTTTGTTCTTTATTGCGGGTGTTATCGCCTTAGCAATCATGGACACGCTCCCATCACGAAAGTAAGTAAACAAAACTTTCTACCATTCTGACATTTTCCAGAATGGTAAATTAATTAGTTATTTTCAATTCGTTATCCGCAATGGTACGTACACCCTACAAACGCCGCTATATGAACTGCGTTTTCCTGTGTCGTTTCTATACCATTCGCGTCTAAATACCGTATATTATATGCCAACTCTGTTTCTGACGTATCTTCCCATTGAAATACACCGTTACTATCGAGATCGTTAACCATTTCGGTTCTAACATCTCTTGTATAAAGTGCCTTTGTTTCATCGTCGAGCGTATTATAAAACGTTTCATTACACGTATCATTATCAGTGGAACGCACGTAATACGTGTTCGTAGCACTAACTTTCTTTATTTGTTTTACGGGTACTTGTCCCGGGTTAAAGTTACAATCCATTGTTATTTTTGCGACCGTATAGTTTGCAAGAAACTCAGACGTTTGTTTCATACCGTACCCACTCACGTTAGACGTTGTTATATAATCACCCGCCTCTAAATTACCGTTCGTGTTTACTACCCATACACCACCTTCACCTATTGAGTTAATGTATACTCTATTATCGCCACTTTCCTTATGAAATACACCCACTATACGTCCGGTTCTTTGTTCCCGACCCGATTCGTTTGAATCTTCACCGGATGATATAACGCCAAAACACGCCTTATCTTGTACCTTTGTTGATATTTTAACAACGGGTATAGCTTCGTTTACGTGTATATTTTTTGCCCCTTTCAGAGGTGTTCCTCCATTAATTGTCATGTAATCGTTTTGGTTCGATGAAACGATCAAACCTACACAGTTAGAAACATTTGTAGGTGTTACGTCTACTATGGAACTCATGTGTTGACCCGTAAACGTGTCTATTGCATTACTACCAGCACCAGCTGTATCGTTTTCAAACCGAAATATTTGTTTAATGGGGTTACCTGACTGACTTGTATTAGAATACCAATACATGTTATGATTAGGACCAGAATCGTTATCTACGACCGCGTACCAATGACCAGTACCCCTAACATAATGTATATACGACGTACGGGTTGAACCATCGAGAGTGATAGTTTGTCCACTCGACGAGGCTATATGGAGACAAGAATCCGGGGTAGAATGGTTTATACCTATTTTACCTCCATTACCATTAATAACGAGTTTCTCAGCATTAGTATCCGATTCAAGGAATCTTATCCAGTGATCGGAATAAAATCGTAGATCATCACCCGCGGAGCTACTTGTTATTTTAGATACAGAACCGGACGTTTTATTGAAATATATATTCCCCCCATCGAAGAAAGCATCACCAATAACGTGAAGAGGTGACGTTGGGGAACCTGTCCCAATACCCACATTACCACTTGCATACATATTTCCAGTTACGTTGAGTCTTGTTGGCGGTGAAATTACACCAATGTTAGTATGGGTAGTACCAGTATTCCAATTAGCACTCTCTATACCCGTTTCAGGAGCATCATAAGGTATTGTAATTGTTGTGTATGCACCAGAATTACCAGGTAGTGTACTCGTATTTGAACCTAAAGGGGTACTACCGTTAAAAAACATAATGGTTTTTCCTGCATTACTTCCGTCTGATTGATCGAATCTGTATTCAACACCTCTTTGTAATATTAAGTCTACATTTTTACCGTTTATTAAAAAGTCTCCGCTATCTTCCGTTACTATAAATGAAACGTACGAAGGAGATAATTCACCGATATTAACACAATTATTACTCGTAATTTTTATAGCTGGATCACACATAAACTCATAACCATCTTCGAATATTTCGTTATTACAGTCTCTTTCTACTAATGAACCACCACTTTGTAAAACAACTTCATATCCATACATTCGTATTCTATCATTACCACCAACATCATCACCATTTTTCATGATAAGAAGTTCGGATTTATCGTTTGTATTATCTTGACCATCGTATTTACGGTTAAGTATTTTACAAAACTTATCTTCGTCACCGGTTGTATCTGAAAACGTTATCATACCGCTATTTTCATAATTCGAAACGACACCGCCGCCAACTATAATATCACTTGCCGCTAAAGAACCACCAACAGATGTACTCCCTAATAGTTTTACACCGGACGCTAATTTTAAGAGTTGTTTAGTAGCACTTATACCACTCGTCGCTTCTAAGTTTGTATTTGTATTATTATTAGATGTACACAAAATTTTGAGACCATCCAGTGACATACTCGTAGGGTACCCATACGAATTATTAACAAATTCGCCTTCTATGTATTCTAAAGGTGTCCAGAACCTTCCGTTATAGTCGTATACGTTAAATGTTTTATAATCTTCCTGATCATCCTTGAAAGCGGCAGATTGGAGAGCTGTGTATAACCTTTTTCCATTATACGTGAGACGAAGTAAATTACCTGCACCTTTTGAATGGTATATAGTGTTACCTATTTGATTCCATGTAGTATCATTTACCACACTTTTTTGGTATACTCGTATAGCGCCACCATACCCATTTGCAGAATTTAAATTTTCGGTTGGTGATCCTACGGCTACTATATCTCCAGTTACAGACATGGCAACCGAAAACCCGTACGATGAATTCGATATACTATAGGCTGTTACAGGTTTTATTCTTTTTAATGCAAGAATATTACTACCATTATAAGTAGTGCCAGCAGTAGTATCATATTTTAAAATTTCGATCGCACCATCGCCTGCTGCATGGTGAGTACCACCACCATCAACATAAGGGAACGCATTAAAGGTATTGTTTATATTTGTTCCAGCTATAAACCCTCCATGACCAGTAACGATATATTCACCGTCACCACTTATACCAACAGAAAAACCCTTAGCAAAACTTGTTCCATACCAATTTGCTATTAAAGTACCATTTTCAAATAAAGATACTTCACCCCAATTTTCTGAACCGATGCCGGGGTAATTATACATATACCCATAATCACCCACAACAACTCGTGATGTATTTTCTTTAGCAATTGCAACGGCCTTACCAAAGTCTGAACTATTAGCTGAAGGTTTACTTATTGTATAATCGTGTGTAAACGAAGAACCACTACGTGTATATACACTGACAGTTTCTAAATTACTACCAATGACGACAGTATCACCATACAAATCTGTATCAACTGACCAACCGTGCCCGGGTGTGGTACCCAAATCTATTGTGGTAAGATACGATACATTTGTGTTATCACTGGTATAAACGTATACGTTTGATCTTTCGCAATCACCTATAAATATGTATTCACCCGTATTCGACATAGCTGATGAAACACCGCCTGTTGTACTCGCACCTGGTGGAGTAATTGTGTTCCCTGAAATTTGGGAAACAAAATTACCATAAAAACCTTCTACAGTATTCGTATATTGGTTAGTAATAGAAGTCATACAATTAGTTATATTAATTTTTTAGTTATAAAACCTAGATAATAAACTACTTCTCGTGGGTGCACCATCACCCGCAACAATGACATCCGTGTCCGTTTCATTCTTTATCTGTTTTATACCCGTTATATAACTCCCATCACCAACAAAGTGACCGGTCGTAAAAACATTACCATTAACTCTAAAAACATCATAGTTTCCTGTATCGTTTACTATAACATTAGATCCTAAGTGAACTGTATGGTTGGTAGTTGAATTAGAAATACCCACATTACCACTATCATAGTATATATCTGAACCCGACTGTGTCCATAAACTGCTACCTACACCAGAAGCTGCAACCCACTCTATATCACTTCCCAAACTGTTTACGGTTAATACATAATTTGCATTACCTTTAGTTAATTTCTTGAGGTTAGAACCCGTACCCGTACCGACGAGTAAATCACCTTGACTATACGAAGTAAATCCCGTACCACCATATGCGTTGGATAATGTACCACTGTTAATGTTACTCGCATTTAGACTCGTTAATCCTAAACCATCACCGTAAAATTTAGACGCAGTCACGTTACCCGTAACTAAAACGTTACCACTTGCAGTTAAAGAAGTTATACTGTTTTGAAACTGTACAGTATTTGATGTTGTGTTACCAGTATCTGTAACTTGCTGAAATGTACCTATACTTCCACTACCACCAGAAGCTGCAGCCCACTCTATATCACTTCCCAAACTGTTTACGGTTAATACATAATTTGAATTACCTTTAGGTAATTTCTTGAGGTTAGAACCCGTACCCGTACCGACGAGTAAATCACCTTGACTATACGAAGTAAATCCCGTACCGCCATATGTATTGGATAATGTACCACTGTTAATGTTACTCGCATTTAGACTCGTCAAACTTGATCCTGAACCACTGAACGTACCTGCAGTTACTGTTCCAGAAAGGGCTGGATTTGTATTCAAAACAACACTCCCAGTACCTGTACTCGAAGTAACACCAGTCCCACCTCTAGTAACTGCTAAAGTTCCTAGACTTATGTTACTCGCATTGGAATTCGTTATTCCGGAACCATCACCGCGAATGTTTATTGCGTTTACATTTGATACGAATATATCACCACTTGAGTCTCTTGCAACTATATAATCGGCTGTATTTGTATTAGAAGCTTGAACACTCCATGTTGTCGAGGTAATACCATTATATACTCCACCAAGTATATACGAACTATTAGAGAGTTCTGCGACTTCGGTCCCTAAATCACTCGAAGATTTCCATTCTGGCAAACCTGTTGTAGAATTAGAAGTTAAAACATATCCACCCTGACCTAAACCGAGATTAGATAAAGTATTGGTACCTGATGCTATTAGTATATCACCTGTAGTGTACGTAGTAACACCCGTCCCACCTCTAGAAATACTTAATGTTCCCGAACTTATATTATCAGCGTTTAAACTTGATAACCCTGATCCATCACCGGAATGACTTCCCGAAAAGGTTCCACCGGTAATTGTTCCGGATAAGGTTGGACTCGCACTCATGACAATGTTTCCTGTACCTGTTTTTGTACCCAGTCTATCGTTACTAAGTGTTCCCGAACTTATATTATCAGCGTTTAAACTTGATAACCCTGATCCATCACCGGAATGACTTCCCGAAAAGGTTCCACCGGTAATTGTTCCGGATAAGGTTGGATTCGTGTTTAAAACAACACTTCCAGAACCTGTACTCGAAGTAACACCCGTACCGCCATATGTATTGGATAATGTACCACTGTTAATGTTACTCGCATTTAGACTCGTTAATCCTAAACCATCACCGTAAAATTTAAACGCATTCACGTTACCCGTAACTAAAACGTTACCACTTGTAGTTAAAGATGTAATTGTGTTTGTAAACTGAATCACGTTAGACGTGGTGTTACCACGATCCGATGTTTCTTGTAAAGTAAATGCGGCACTCGCACCTGATATACCCGTAAGCAAACTACCATCACCTATAAAAAATCCAGATGTTGTTATTATATCACCCGTTGTTGTGTTCCCATTATCGGTAACATCCTGGAGTGTGGATGCTGCGGCCCCTTTATACTTTTGTATATTACGACCCGTATCACAACACGGCATTCTTACAAATACAAGTGATTATTTTTAGGATAAAATGAGGCATTTCCCTTTAGTGAAATCGGTAGGTTCTTCGGATTTTTGTTTTGGTATTTTAAAACCACCTTGGCGATACACTTTGAGACGTTTATTATACATGGCGTGACAAATAGACCATTGATCGAACATGTCGTAAATATGTGGATTGTTCTTTTTACCGTGTGTTTCACGCATAATTCGTCCAATTGATTGTACAATATCAGACTTAGGGGTCGCAAGTATAACCGTATCGAGTGAAGGTATATCGAGACCTTCGTGTGCTTGACTAAACGTCGCAAATATGATTTGTTTTTTACTTGATTCGGCTAAATCAACTTCTTTCATACCACCCATATAGAGCCCTGACGTTTTCTTGAAACTTTGGTGGAGTACTTCACAATGGTGTCGACGATCACTTAATACGAGAACTTGACGCGTTCCTTTAACAATATTTTTGATAAGGTTTGCTATAACGATGTTCCGTCCACGATCTTCGGTAAGTTCGGTAATCATGGTCGCTAATGAAAGTTTGCCGAACCGCGTACATGGTGGTGGATCTTGAAACCTCGGACACGTATATTCAATTGGAAACACTTCGACTTGTTCTTGATTTTCACGTTCAATGGCAAAGAATGTTGGTCCCATGAACCAATGTAGAACTTTCGTGAGTCCATCTTTACGGGTCGGTGTTGCAGACAAACCAAAAATGTGTTTCGGACATATTTTAAAAAGTGATTGTGAAAATACTTTCGCGCATATATGATGTGCTTCGTCAACGATAAGTGTACCTATCGTATCAAAATCATTAAACGAGTATTCTTTGAGCGATAAAGATTGAAGCATGGCAATGACAAAATCACAATTGGTTTCTAATTTGTTTTGTTGTACTACACCTATAGATGCACCTGGACAAAACTGTTGGATACGTTCTTTCCACTGGTTTGCGAGAAACTCTTTGTGAACAACAATCATGGTTCGGTATCCGAGTTTACACGCTATGGCCAAGGATACTGTCGTTTTCCCAAAGCCACAAGGAAGTGAGAGAACACCGTGCCCAGATTTAAGTGCTGCCGCCAAAGCATCGTTTTGATGCGTTTCATCACGAAGTTTTCCATTAAATTTACAAGATATTTTAACTGGTGTAGGACGACGATCTTCTTTTGCTTTACCAAACTTTTCTTCACCGTAAAATCGGGGAACACATAGACCTGTTTTTGTTTTTCTGAATACCTTAAAGGGAGGCGGCGGAAACCCGAACTCTGTATTTACAACGGCACGTACCGTGAGTTCTTTTTTGATTTCTGGTGTCTCACCTGTGAGATATCCCGAGCGCGTAAGACTCATTTCTTACTCTTAGTTCCTATACTTTATATACTTCAATACCCACGAATACCCGCTATGTTCGTGAGCGTTCCAAACCCCGTTAAATTGAATTTCAGTGAGAATTGTATCACCTTTTTTAAGTGATTGAACGGGTGTATCCCCATCAACATTACACATGACCCGTCGGTATCTAAACGGAACTTTTACTTTTAAAACGTTACCTTCCAATGGGTCGTCTAGTTTTTGGGGAAATAAAACAACATCTGTTTTATGTTCGTGTAATTCCCTGATATAATCTCTTACTTTATCGGGTAAAGATATTCTAATATATTTTTTTTCATTATAGTCGTACATTGGTTCATAAACAGTTGCAGTGACCGGTAAAGTCATTCTTTACGTGTATATAGTATAATAAGAAACAAAACTATAAGTATGAATAAAACGTGTGTAATTAAAACTGGTTGTAATGGTTTTCTTGTTTCAAACGTTTCATGACAAAATGATCTTCCGACTTCAATAGCGGCTTCTATACTCGAATAGGGTGTTTTTCTTTCGGACATCATACCACATAAAGCAACTTTCGAAGATTCTCCGTAAAATGGGACCTGTCCGTGTAAGCTCAAAACCCCCGACGATTGTTCGAACGACCACTTCCCATCTTTCCAATATGAACCCCAAGCTATACGTATACTCGTTGGTTTTGGTACACCTAATTGTTTAATAACTTCACTTTTAAGTGTTTCTGGGTCGGTCGATAAAACTTCATCCGTGAGATTACATATAACACACGAAATGGTTTTATTATCACTTAATACAACGGGTTGAATATTAAATGTAGTTTCCATAGCATATTCCAAATCAGTTTTAGGTAAACGGATTGGTTCGTCGTAATCTAATAACACGTTAATACACCCGTACGTACTTGGACCAATTTTTTTAAGGGTATCTTTACCCCAATTCTCACCCACAAGTTGTAACGCTTTACTATTATCTATACATAAAACAAGGAGACCATCCTTTATTTTTGTTTTGTTTGTAAAAGTAGCTTCATATCCATCTTTTTCGTAATGTACCTTTTCAAGATCTCTACCAAACATAAATGTAGCACCCTTCTCTACGAGTGCGTTTTGCATTTTATCGGACATGACTTTACCCGAAACTTTTTGAACGTATTGTTTAGACATACCCACGTGATCAAAACTTTTTACAAATTCAAATGCTGACATTGTTTCCCAATCAACACCATCCATAATTAATGGTAAGGCTTTGAGTAGTTTTTCACCCGAGTCAGAAAGATCACCAAGTGCATTTTTGAATGATACACCTTTATAATTATCTGGTTGTGCTAAAACACGTACCGCGAGTGACGCTAAAGTCAAATAATCTTTAAATTTAAGATACTTGAATGTTGTAGTATACACGCGTGTATCTGCAGGTTGAAACATATCATCCCATTCAATACCCATTTCTTCGAATAAACTATTTGTGTTTACGAATGCGTTATCAAACACAATTCTATGTGCATGTAAATCTCTTTTAGGACCCTTTGGTTCCCACCACGATCCACCTGCAGATTCTTTACGATCGTATATAATAACTTCGTGGTCGGTTGACCTGAGTATTTCCCATGCGACTGACATACCCGTTGGGCCGGCACCTATTACGTGAACTCGCATTTATATATACAGATAAATATTATTTGAAAAAATTTTCATAGTGTAATGTAAGATGGCACTATGTGCGTTAAAACCCATTTTAATAAATCCACCATCAAAACACAAAACTAGGACGTGGAAGTTTGCTGGTGAATTTTTGATACGAAAACAATTTCAAAAAGATCAGGTAAAGTTTGGTGCATGGACGAGAGAACAGATTATTGAACTCGGTCCTACGTTTATAAAATTGGGGCAGATCGCATCTTCGCGCGTTGATTTATATCCTTTAGAATTTACAAGAGAATTGGAATCTTTACAGGATGATGTACCACCAATAGATAGAGACACAGTTTTAAACATGATTGAAACACATGTAAATTCGGGTACATTTTCGTATTTTGATAACGAACCATTCAAATCTGCAAGTATAGGGCAAGTTCATAAAGCAACTTTACAAAACGGTGAAGAAGTTGTCGTCAAACTTAGACGTCCTAAAATATACGAAATAATGAAAAGTGATACCGATAATATTAAACAAATCGTTGCATTCTTGGAAAAAGTAGGTATAGACACAGGTACAAATACGGGGTATGTTCTCGATGAATCTATTGATTATTTATTGGCTGAAACTGATTATGAACAAGAAACAAAAAATGCGAAAAAATTTAGGAAATCACTCAAAAAGATAGATTGGATGAAAATACCTAAAGTACATGAACAATTGTGTACACCTGATATGATAGTTATGGAATATGTTCCTTCAGAAAAACTATATGATATATCCGATTCAAAAGTTAATCGAAAAAAGGTATGCGAAGCATTGATAAATTCTTACGTGATACAGACAATGGACAAAGGGTTTTTCCACGCGGATCCACACCCCGGTAATTTGGGTTTTTCAAGTGATGGTAAACTTGTTTTTTATGATTTTGGTTTGGTTATAGAGATTTCAGATGAAATGCGACAAGGATTTAATGAACTATTTATACATATAATAAATAGGGATACAAAAGGTATTGTTGATGTTCTTATACGTTTAGAAGTAATTTTACCAACAACATCAGATACAAGTGATATAGAGCTTTTTTTCAAAACAACGCTTAATTATTTGGAAACACTCGATGGTAAAAACATAAAAAATGAAATACTAAACGATGAAAACCTTCTAAAACTGGCACAAGAGAAACCATTTATTATACCAACGGCTTTTGTATACCTCGCGAAAACGTTCTCAACGATTGAAGGAACGTGTGTAAAACTTGATCCCGATTTTACGTATATAGAATATCTCGAACCTATACTTAGGGAACAGGTTTCTGATGCTATAGATATAGGAAGTATATTTTCAACGGCGACTGAAATGCCAAACCGTGTAAAAAATATAAGTACGGCTCTTCTGAGTATGGAAAAATCGCGTGCATCTATGAGACGATCTATGGAAAAAACGCGGCGAGAAATGAGGTACGTACAATACAGTGTTTTATTGGCTGTTTTTGCAGGTAACTTGTTGGAAAATTATAAAGATGTGTCTATATTATTAACATTGTTAAGTCTGGATTTAGCATTTAGGGCTTTTCGTAAAAATCGATAGCCGTGGTTTCTGACGCAGGTGTGGCAGAGGTTTTATTATCTTTGAAAAAATCTTTATGTTTTTCAAATAAACTTTTAGTCCTTTCAATTTCATCTTTGGCGATGTCACTTATTTTTTCTTTTATACCGTCAACTTCCCCATCTCTTTGTTTACGAAGTTTTTTACCAAACTTCTTAAATTTCTTTTGTGTGGAAGCAAACGTCGTTGTTATAGTAGAAAGTGAAAACATTATATTACTTATATAGTACTAACATTTTTTATCGAGACCCAACAATCGTAATTTTTGTTCAAATTCCCGACGTTCACCGACTGATTCTATAGGTGTACCGTTTGCGATAGCTTCAATTTCTGGTCCTGATAACTGAATCGCATTCATTCTAAAATCCATAAATGCTTTCATGGTAATCGGTACCAACGGTTGTACAAGTTCATAAATAGCTTCGGCATAATCTCTAATTTCTTTTTGTGCACCGAGTTCCATTCTGAGACGAAGATAATGCATGAGATTGTGTAAGTCTATTTTCCAGTAAAATTCGGTATATGTCGATTGTGTGAGTACACCTCGAGCCTGTTCTCTACACACTCCGTCATCGAGTAGGTATTTGTATATTTCATACGAAGTATCAAAGTGTTTATTTAACGTATTTTCACGATCAGTGTTAATATCAATTTCACCTTCTGAACCTTGGTGGTTTACCTTTGACTGACCACGTAAAACTTCTGGTTTATAATATTGTTCTGGAACTATGGAATATCGCGCCGAGTATTCATTTACACTTGCCATTCTATGACGCATGTGTTGACGTGCAATATATATAGGCATTTTGATATGAAACTTAAATTCGACCATTTCAAACGGTGTGTTATGCCAATGACGCATTAAATATCTAATAAGACCCGCATCACCTCTCGATGTCGTCGTACCTTCTCCGTAAGAAACTCGAGCGGCTTGAACAATTGATGAATCAAGATTTTCTCGCGGCATGTAATCCACGAGTCTAACGAAACCATGATCGAGCACTTTTTTCTCCATTTATTGTAACTACGATCACAATCTTTAAGATGTTATCTGAGAGCGATATTCGTAAAAAAATTACCCAACTTCGTAAAAGTGAGGGTAAAATATACGCACCACTCAAGTATTTCAGGGGACTGAACACTCTTAAGAACGTCGAAACAAGGTACAAAAAGATGTTGAAAAAAGACTACACACCTTTCAAAACCGATAAAAAGGTTGAAACGAAAACGTCGAGTTATACTTCGAAGTTCCGTAAAAGGTACCCGGGTGTAACGAAACTGAAAGATATATCCAAAGTGACGGGTATACCATTGAAAACTTTAAAAACAGTGTACGATCGTGGGTTAGCCGCATGGCGAACGGGACACCGACCGGGTGCGAGTCCACAAGCGTGGGCGTATGCGCGCGTACACAGTTTTGTTGTTAAGGGGAAGACATATTATACAGCCGATAAGAATCTAATTTAATAAATTAAAGATAAATATCTTATATATATCATGAAATACATCATAGGCGAATGTATAGAAAAAATGGATTTAATTGAAAATTATTCAATAACGTCTATATACTTAGATCCACCTTTTGATAGTGGTAGAAACTACACAATGTCTAAAGATGATTCAACTGGGTTTTCAGATACCTGGAAAGGTGATGATTATAAAAAATTTATAACAGATGTTATAGATAAGTGTATTCCAAAACTTAAACAAAATGGGACATTGTTTTTTCATATTTCAGCCGATCGAATGTTTATACCCGAACAGATACTAAGAGATAAATTTAAGAATGTCCAACCTATATTTTGGAAAAAATGTCGGTCAAAAAATAACGTAAAAAGAAAATTGGGGGCTACTATAGATATTATTTTCAAATGTACAAACTCTAAATCCCCAAAGTTTAATATTGTATACCAATCTAGAGATGAGAAGTATGTCAAGAATTCTTTTAATAATAAGGATGAAAGAGGTCAGTATTCACTTGGTCACTTGGTCACAGAAAATACTAAGAAAGGATATATGTATTCTTTTGAATTTAATGGAAAAATATTTAACCCAGATTCTGGGTGGAGAATAAAAGAAACAGAACTCATAAAATTAAAGCAAGACAATAGAATACACCCCCCGAAAATGGATAAATCTAAATTGTACAAAAAGATTTATTTACACGAGACATTTGGAAAACCATGTACAGATCTATGGGATGATATTCACTCAATAGGTCAGGGGTCGGAATTGAGAACTTATCCGACGGCTAAACCTATTCAATTACTTGAGAGAATTATATCTATCTCATCTGATGAAGGTGATATAATTCTGGATCCAATGTGTGGTTCTGGTACTACTGCAAAAGCGTGTAAAAATTTAAATAGAGAGAGTATACTCATTGATATAAATGATAATACAGATATAATTAATAATAGATTACTATAGCATTGTTTACATATTTTTCTAAATTTTGTGGGTTATCCTGTTGAAGCTTTACACATAAATACGATCCCCTTTTCAGGATAGCCTTAACACCATTGTTCAATACCAGTCTAATTCTAAGTGAATGACTCCCTTGTATAGTACACGATGTACACATATTAGATGGGTTAACATTGTTTTCACAATTATAAAATAAGACTTTCAATTGATCACGATCAAACATAATGAATTTCCTTCTCTTTACGAAATTTATACATATATAATCGGACTTATAATTATTTATAAGTTCGTCTATGTATGGACGTATGTTGATACATTTAAGTAGTGTATTTGAAAGCTCATTTATAATTTTCCGTGTAAATTTCTCCTCATCGTTATAGTCCCTATAAAAATTCTTTATATCGTTTAAAAATTTTTTAGTATCGGTTTCCGTGTCGTGTACGTATGACTTGTTAAACCAATCAAAAGAACCACTGTTGCTATTTTTTGTTTTGATGGAAATGCGTACTCCACGTTCACTGACAGCGTCGGCTGTACTTTTTGTACCACCTTTGTGTTCAAGTTTACCTATCTTTTCCTTTATAACTGAAAATTTTGGGTCCGTATTTATCATGTGGATGAGCGTACACTCGCCTTTTATACCGTCATGATGACTACTACCATCGTTTCGATAAACCATTTTATTAATATATTTAATATATAGAATTTGACTTAGGTTAAGCAAGTTCCTTAACTAAATCGTCTATACTTTTATAGTACCGTTTCAAATCTTTCATGAACCGTTTATTATTTTCGAGAACTTCGAGTTCGGTTTTATTTTTATAAATGTACGCTAAATTTGATTTAGAGTACCGTGTCCGTTTTTGGTTCTCGTTAGGTTTACGGGGAACGAGTTTTTTACTCTTTTTCGAAACGCTTTGTATAGGTTCAATGCGTTTCGTGAAACTAATAGCTTGCATGACCGTATCAGCAAGATCGTCTTTCTTTTTAGATGCATTGAATATAGGAATCCAGTGTGCATTCACTGTATTATTCCATATGAATTGCTGACACCGCTCAATGGACGCCTTCTTACGTTTCGTATACATGGCTTTACCGGGACCCGCAAAATCGGGTATTTTGAAACGCGCATCGTAAATGATCGTTTCGGCCTTAGGGTTACGTATAACGAAATAGGTATGAAGAAAGTGTTCGACCATTTTCATTTTTCTATTTTTATCGGGTTGTTTTTCAATAAGAACCGTATCGGCTTTTAAGATCCATGGTTTATCATCTAAATGGTCTCTTAAAGAAACAAATAAGCCGTCTTTATGTTCAGGGGGGACACCAGAAACATCCCACTGAACAATAAGGTTAGACGTTTCGTCGAGCATACACATTGCTAAATTTCGTATACCGACGTCTATACTTAAAATCATTAGTATAAAGAAAAATTATTTCTTTAACTTAAAAAGGACCACCAAGTTTTTTGGCACCGGCATTAGCCATTGTTCGTGTAGAGTTTTGACCCGCGGGTGATAATAAGAATAAGGTTACTGCTAACATGATTATACATACACATACAACGACTGCAATTAATGGTCCGGTCAAACCTGCAAAAATTGTACCAATGATATCCGCAAGACCTTTATTTTCAGTTTTCTGCTCTGAATCCGAAGTTGCAGTGAGTTTATTTGTCGTTTTGTTTTCTATGAGCGCATCCGTGAGTGCACCCATTACAGCTTTCGTGACGAGTTTAGCCGATA
>Ga0209095_1000452_pt1 | contig 24834 bp, 14 predicted proteins | sample COGITO_mtgs_1104_3_FD_184795 | JGI IMG/M metagenome (GOLD analysis project Ga0209095, IMG submission 184795) | Pelagic marine microbial communities from North Sea - COGITO_mtgs_110404 (SPAdes) (version 2) | ecosystem: Environmental > Aquatic > Marine > Epipelagic ... | reverse complement strand
CACGGCGGATACGGTTTCGTCAAGGAATATCATGTAGAGCGTTTGATGCGTGATGCGAAAATCACACAGATTTATGAAGGTACTTCAGAGATCCAACGCATTGTGATTTCTCGTGATTTGATTAAAAATTCTTAATCAAAGCAAGGGAAGGAGTTGCTCAAGGGCTATGCCTCTTGAACCTTTCAATAATAGAGCGGCGTCCTTAGGGGCGCCGTTTTCTTTCCAATACGTTTCTAATTCCCCCGTTGTTGCGAATTGCAAACCCTGCCAGGTGGTACTGCCAAAGTGTTTTCCTACTAGGATGCAACGCTCTTCCATGTTTGTCCGTTGGACCAATTCTACTATAGCTTGGTGTTCTATTGCGCTTTCTTCACCTAGCTCAAACATATCACCCAGTACCAACCAGCCGTCCTTATGCCATTTCGCAAAATTCTCTATAGACAATGACATACTGGTCGGATTGGCATTGTAGGCATCCAACAAGACCTTGTTTCGTGCGGTTACGCGCCATTCGACCCGATTCATGGCGGGCACATAGTTCGATAGTGCTTCTGCTATGGCTGTTGCCGGTACATCAAAATAAAGACCTATGGTGGCAGCAGCACCTAAATTGGTGCAGTTGAATGATCCGCTAAGGTTACTTTGAACGGCAAAGGATCCGGATGCATTCGAAAAGGTAATCCCTGCAAATTCATTATGCGAGTCACTTTGGTAAGCGAATTGCGCTGAGGCATTTCCAAAGGTAATGCGCTTACAAGCAGCGCTTTTGTCCATTTGAAGGGTATCGTCTGCATTGACTAAGGCTACGCCGCTTTTCGAAGAAGCGAGGTAGTCGTACAATTCACTTTTGCCTTTTATAATACCTTCGAAGCCGCCAAATCCTTCTAAATGAGCCTTTCCATAATTTGTAATATAGCCTAGAGTGGGCTCTGCGATAGCAGCTAATTGGCCAATTTCTTTTTGATGGTTGGCCCCCATTTCAACAATGAGTATCTCCGTATCTCTAGGCGCACAGAGTATGGTAAGTGGAACCCCGATATGGTTGTTTAAATTTCCTTTTGTCGCGTGCACCTTATACTTCATGTTAAGAACGGCATGAAACAACTCTTTCGTAGTCGTTTTGCCATTGCTTCCAGTAAGACCGAGCGTGGGAACGTTTAAGTATCGTCGGTAGTCACGAGCACATTGTTGCATAGCGGTAAGTACATCAGCAACCAGCAGAAGACGCTCGTCCTCACCTACGTATTCATCAACAACTGCATATGAAGCTCCTGCGGCTAAGGCTTGCATCGCAAATGCGTTTCCGTTGAAAGAAGCGCCTTTCAAAGCGAAAAACACGCTTCCTGGGGCAATTGCCCGGGTATCGGTACATACGCTGCCGCAGGAAAGAAATGCATCAAATACTCTCATAGTAAATGGTTGTTCTATAATGGAAAGTTAGGGCACAAAAAAGCCCCACTCGAAGGTGGGGCTTTAAAATTCTTAACGTATTTCAAATTACATTTTGTAACGTTTGAAGTTATGGCGTTTGACTTGCGCTGGACGCTTACTTCTATTACTGCTTTCGTTTTGGAATCCTACACGGTCCATTGCACAACGGAAGCCGATGTAATCGGTACTTTGATCTTCTTCAAGGTAACGACGCGTACCTGGACTCAACCAGTAAGCACGATCTTTCCAGCTACCCCCCTTGTAAACACGAGTGGTATTTCCGATCAGGGTTCTGTTGGCATAATCGTACATCGCTGCTTCGCCTTCTTCAACGGGATTCTCGTAGTTCTTAGAACTCTCATTATCGCCATCGAGGTAATCACGGTAATCGCCCTTCTGATAGTTACGACGTGTAACATTTTCTTCAACAGTTACAGACCGAAGAGGAAGTTGACCTGGAAGACGTACAATAACGGTATCGCCGTTACGCACTTCTGTCTGAGGGTCTTGCAGTACCTCTAAAGAGCCAATGTCTTGGTAGTTTTTGTCGAAAGTTTTGAATTCGTTACCACGGAAAGCACGGAAATCAGTTACATCGTATGAACTTACAGGACGGTAAACATCTAATACCCATTCTGCTACATTCCCTGCCATATCGTACAAACCAAAGTCGTTCGGCGGGTAGAAACGCACTTGCATTGTAACGTCGGCTTGGTCGTTCAACCAACCTGACGTACCCATGTTATCACCACGACCTCTCTTGTAGTTCGCAAGGATATCACCACGGTCTTGTTTGTCTGGATTACGCGTTGCGCTGCCGTTCCACGTGTATTTATTCTTATCAACTACACGGTTGTAAATACGCTTGCCACCGTCTGCATAGGCTGCATATTCCCATTCCGCTTCCGTTGGTAGGCGGTATTTAGGAAGCACAATACCGTCTTCGATACGCGCGGGACGTCCTTCTTTGCCGAAGGCAGAATTTGGGTTGAGGTCTTTGAGACCTTTTTTGTTTTGTGCTACGTACTCTTGTTTGTACAAATACACTTCAGTATTGAAGTGGTCTGCGTCCATTTGCTCAGGAAGTTCTCTTAGAATCCCTTCTTTGATCAATATAGCTTCATTAACGCGGTCCGTTCTCCACGAACAGTAGCGTTGTGCTTGCAACCAGTTTACACCCACTACAGGGTAGTAATTGTATGCTGGGTGACGTAAGTAGTTCTCTACGAAATTATCGTTGAAAGCTAATTTATCTCTCCATACTAAGGTATCTGGAAGAGCAGAGCGGTAAATCTCTGGGTAGTAGTCGTAATCGTAAACCCGGCGTAACCAATAAAGATATTCGCGGTAATCAAGATTGGTCACCTCATTTTCATCCATGTAGAATGAACTCACTGTAACGCGGCGTGGAACGTTATTCCAATCCTTAATGAAGTCTTCTTCTACTTGACCCATCATGAATGTACCGCCTTCAACGAAAACTAGACCAGGTCCAGTTTCTTGTCCTTGGTAACTCAGATTCGCTTGAAATCCACCGTTGTTCTTGTTGTTAATTGACCAACCCGTAGAATTTGATTCAGGACTTGCACAACTCGCAAGTAGCGCAGCTGAAAGAGTGGCAATTGAAAACTGGATAAACTTATTCATATGATAAACAGTTGTTAGGCTTCTTAAAATTTAGGGCACTTGAGTGCTTTCAGTTTACTGCGGCGCGAACGACATGGGAATTTATAACCCATACTTACTTCATGTGCACCGCCCAAGGTATTCGTTAGGTCACTGATCGTGTAATCATAGCTGTAACCAAAAGTCCAAGGCAAATCAGGAGGAGTGATCCCTAAAATGAAAATCACAGCATCAGGATTAAAACTACCTTGACGAAGTGCCAAGCCACCAGCCAACGGGCCGCGCGCAAAACTAACCCCCGCAGTGAGTTGTGATGCAGCTCCCTGCTGTTGGTAGACTACATTAGGAACAATGTATGATTGTAAGCTATTGTGTAAACGCTTCCTTCCCAAAGGAATGTTGGCTCCCGCATGCGCAGTAAGCTTCAGGGGAAGATTGCTTTGACTTAGGAATGCTTCATTTGGTTCGGTGAGGTGATGTCCTACAATACCGATGTACCAGCGCTCTGTGAAACCAAGCATTCCGAAACTTAGATCGAAGTTGTTTTTGAATTCGTTTGTTGGTCTGCCTTCACCCGTTGGCAATACAAAACCGTAAAACGGATCAATCATGTCCGGAAAGGTAAAGCTGTTCCAGTCGATAGAGCGCTGACGAAACGTAGCTTGAAAACCACTCAACAATGTAAAGTGGCGATTTACTTCAAGGTGGTAGCTGTACACACCGCTTACTTCGGTCAAATTCAATGCGCCATTTCCGGCATCATCCTTGACGGCCATGACGGCGACTCCTCCGTTTAACTTATCGACATATTGGTCGTAAGAAGCGGAATAGGACTGATAAACACCAAGCTCTGGGTACTGATTTCTGTAGTTACTGTGTACAGTAGGGCATCTTTCTAGACCCGCAAATGCTGGATTTAGATAGATAGGATTGGCATAATACTGGCTGAAGTGAGCGTCCTGAGCGGTACTCAAGGTGCTAAAAATCAAGCCTATAGCCAATGTTAGTATGCGCGTTTTCACTGCGTTCATGGATTAACCTATGTTTTCAAGCAACAAGTATAAGCAAAAAAAGTACGTTTTGCACTTGCTTGACGTTCCTCTTTAAACGCTTTTTTTAGGCGAATTGTTATCCAATAGACTGTAGATTTGTAAAAGTGAAAAAAATCATAGCCCTTACCTGTATCATTCTATACCCACTTTTCGGAGTAGGTCAGATGTCTTTTGATAACGGTACCTATGTTCGTTTTAAAACATTAAACCATCGGATTTCGGGCCCTCAAATGTGGGCGCAAGAATCCTCCGGAATGTACTCCTTGAGCGGTAGTGAAGTTTTAGACTTAGGGATACTCTCTAGTGGGGCAAATACTAGTGAACTTGAAATACGTTGCCGCCTCAATGGAACACTCGCTCCGCTAAATGCCACTAGCGAACTAGTTGGCAAGGACTTTTCCATTCCGTATTACGTTTTTGATTCGGATACTACTTTAGATGAGGACACGGAATTCTGGTTTTACATACCCCCAAGCTATGACATAACTTATGACCCATTGAACGGTAGTTCATCGTATACTTCCAATCCATACAGCGATCAAAAATATTTCTTGGTCAGTGGAGGGAATGATTCCTACCAACCTATTCCTTTGGAGGCTGTTCCTGAACCCGCAACGTCGAGAGCAATGAATGCTCGTGCGACGTGGGTTTATGATACAGCCATGTATAATTTGGTGGGGACCGGACGTAGATGGATGGGGGAGTTGTTTGATTTCACGACGACTAGAGTTTATGATTTTCGCGAACGCACAGCAATGATAGCCTCGACAGTGAACCAGCCTGTGCCCGGAACCGCTGTACATGTTCAAATAAAGGCAGTTGCACGTTCTAGCACGAATAACACGAAATTGCTTGTACAGTACGGTTCACAAAGCGCTTCGGTAACTTTTCCAGCCGTTCAAACCGGCTCTGTAAGCAATTACGTTCAAGAAAAATCACTTACTGCAACATTTACGGCCGATCAGAGTGCATCCATTACGCTTAGTTATGACAAGGCTGGCAATAATGCAGCGGCCATGTGGTTGGACGAAATGATTGTAGACTGGGAAACATCAGAGGAAGAGGTATACCCCAGTCAATCCATGGTAAATCATCCTCGTGGTGCCGGTAATTACTCACATTTTAATGTTGAGGGGACGAGTTGCTTGCGCATTTTCGGTATTGAAAATCAGCAAATTTCATCCCTTGTAGAACCTGCAGTTGTTGTTTCTGGAGGATTGGACCAATACCAATGGAAGTGGTATTCTCACGAAGATAAACTGAGAACATATAAGATTGGTTATTGTACGGATCCATTGGCTTACATTGTTGACCAAAAGGTAGATCTTGGCACCATCGAAACGGCCGTTTTGTCAGATTTGGACGGCATAGAAAGTATCATTATTGCACCCGATTCGTTACTCGATGCGGCACAAGAGTTAGCTGTATTTGAACGTTCGACAGGCGTAAGTTCAGAAGTGGTTGCACTCTCGTATATCTACGACGAAATGAATACGGGTAATCCCGACATAGGAGCGATCAGGAAATTCTTAGTGAAGGCCTATGCCGATTACGGTACGCTCAAATATTTAACCTTATTCGGCGATGCATCTTACGATTATAAAGGCAAACTTCAGGGGCGTCAGTCGAACTTGGTTCCTACGTATCATACGGCAGCAAGTTTCTCCCTCTATACTTCCTACATAACGGACGATTTCTATGGGTATCTGGATGCCGGTGAAACTTTGAATTGGTTTCTGGACGATTTGGATGTTGGCATAGGAAGAATTCCCGTTCGCAATGTACAAGAGGCGCAGGAAGCCGTTGCGAAAATCGGAAATTACTTGCAAGGCGCGGACCGATTTGGACCCTGGCGCGCAAGAGGTGTTTTTGTCGTAGATGACGTGGATGAGGCATGGGAAAAAGAGTTTGCGGTAGTACAAGACAGGTTGGCAAAAAAACTCGATACGACCAGAGCGGAATTGAATCAGATCAAAATATATTCTGACGCGTACCTTCAAGATACCAAGCCCGGTTCGCAGCGTTACCCAGAGGCGCGTCAAGCCTTATTCAATGAGGTAGAGCAGGGAGCTTTGGCCGTTTCATTTGTTGGCCATGGTGGTGAGGTTGGATGGACTACTGAACGTATTTTACAATTGGAAGATATCAATGGATGGAATAACACCTCGAAGCAGCCGGTCGTCACTACTATTACTTGTGAATTCACCCGATTCGATGACCCCTTGCGCGTTAGTGCAGGCGAGCAGTTATTCTTGAATCCAAACGGCGGTGCCATTGGACTATTCTCCACAACTCGAAGTGTATTTGCGACCAATAGTACGTATGCCTTGAATGCGCTGTTGAATGAGGAAATGATGCAATTGGACAATCCTAGGTTAGGCGACGTATTGAGAGAAACGAAAAACAATAATAATAGCGGCGATAAAATAAAGTTCTCGCTTATTGGTGATGCGGCCTTACCGCTCGCTCGCCCAAAACATCAAATGAGCTTTGATACTCTAAACGGTATGGCATGGTCAGATTTCCAGGACACGTTGAAGGCCCTCTCTTGGGTGCAAATCAAAGGAAGCGTGCTTGATGCGCAAAGTGGTGCGCTGATGTCTGGCTTCAACGGAAAAGCGTGGGTAACCGTTTTTGACAAGCCGCAAGAACAGGAAACAAAGATCAACGATCAGAGCGGCACGCCTTTCAGGTTTACGACGCAAAGCAATGCTGTTTTTAAAGGTCAAGCGAGTGTTGTGAACGGTCGGTATTCTGTTGAATTTAGAGTGCCGTTGGATATAAATCTGAGCTATGGTCCGCCTAAGATTAGCGCCTATGCGACGAATTACGAGACCGATGCTTGGGGCGCTTCGAACGACCAATTGATGGGTGGGATTTACGATGGTCTTATCACGGATACGGAAGGTCCAGAAGTACGGTTGTTTATGAACGATACTACTTTTATCTCGGGCAGTAGTGTTGAGTCGGATGCTACTGGCCTCGGATTGCTTTACGATGAAAGTGGAATCAACGCGGTGGGCTTGGGAATAGGTCACAACATGACCCTTACATTGGACGGGGAGGCTATCAATGTGAACGATTATTATGAATCGGATCTGGATGATTTTACACGCGGATCGTTGCGTTATCCATTCAATGACCTTGCATTAGGCGAACATTCTTTATCACTGCGTGCTTGGGATGTTCTAAATCAATGGGGTTACGACAGTATTGCGTTTGTTGTTGTGGAACCCAGCACTCCTATTTTAGACCAATTGCTGGCTTTCCCAAACCCCTTCACGGATCAGGTAAAATTCCAATTGACCCATCAAGAGCAGGGTGAAGAAGGCGAGTTAAAAGTTTCCGTTACAAACAATCAGGGCCAATTGGTTTGGCAACGTGCGCAAACCTTGCGCTTAAATGATGCAACAACCAAGTTGCCTACCTTTACGATGTCCGAACAGTCCGGTAAAACACCAGGTGCGGGATTTTATTCCGTACGAGTGGAATGGACGCGATTAATTGACGGAAAATCGGCCACAATACAAGAAAAGCTCATATATATACGTTAAACTTGCGCTGCAAGAAGCTATTACACATGAAAAAACTCAGTTTAGCACTGCTTATCCTCGCTACAACCGTTAAGGTTTCAGCACAGAATGACTTGAAATACAATGTGGTAACCACTGCGGTTCCCATTTTATTGGTGAGCCCAGATTCACGAGCCGGAGCCATGGGTGATGTGGGTGTTGCCAGCACGCCGGATGCAAATTCGAGTGCTTGGAATCCTGCGAAATTAGCTTTCCTAGAAAATAAAAAAGCGTCAATGGCACTATCGTACACGCCATGGATGTCAAAATTGGTCCCGGATATTGACCTGGCTTACGTGAACTACACGAAAGCGTTGAGTGAACGTCAGGGAATCAGTGCTTCATTACGTTACTTTTCTTTAGGTGAAATCAATTTTACCGATGAGCAAGGCAACAGTATGGGGACCTTCAATCCGTATGAATTTTACTTTGATGTGGCCTACGCCTTGAAATTAAGCGATCATTGGAGCGCGGGAACGGCACTTCGTTGGATTTTCTCGGATATAGCACAAGGTCAAGTGGTCCAGGGATTGCAAACCAAGCCGGGACAAAGCGGTGCAGCGGACTTAGGCTTCTACTACCAAGGGGATTACAAGAACATCAAAGGCGGACGCCGACAAGCCTTTTCTGCAGGAATTGCAATGACTAATCTTGGCGCTAAAATTGCCTACTCCGAGAGTGGTAATGCCGATTTCCTTCCGACGAATTTACGGTTGGGTGGAGGTTATCACCTCGAAATAGACGACTACAACAAACTCTCAGTATATCTCGATATTAATCGTTTATTGGTTCCAACCCCACCACTTTTAGGGACCAACGGCGAAATCATTGCGGGTATTGATGATAACGAACTTACACCACTCATGGGCGTATTCGAAAGTTTCAATCCGTCTTCAAAACCAGGCGGTTTTGAAGAAATGCTTCAGGAAAACGTCTACAACTTTGGAATGGAGTACAAATACAACAACTTCTTGTTTGCGCGCACAGGCTACTTGCATGAACACAAATTAAAGGGAAACCGTCAGTATGTAACCCTAGGGTTTGGCCTCGCGTATCAGGTATTTACTATTGATATGGCTTATCTAATCCCTGCGAGTCCAACGACACGTTCGCCATTAGAAAACACCTTACGTTTCTCTATGGCCTTCAATATTGATGGATTCTTAGCTCAATAGTCCGAATATTACCGATTTAGCAAAGTTTCGCAACTTTAATTCCATCGTGCAGAACTAAATATTCAAAGTTGTTTTGCTAGGTGGGCTTTTGCGTTATTTTTGCTCCCACAAAACACATCGATTGAAATGGCAAAAAAGCGCATTACAAAAGCTACCTACCTGAAATGGTATGAAGACATGCTCTTCTGGAGAAAGTTTGAAGACATGGCAGCAGCCTTGTACATCCAACAGAAAATCCGTGGTTTCCTTCACCTTTACAATGGTCAAGAGGCTATTCTAGCAGGTTCTGCCTACGCTATGGAAGAGGGTGATAATATGATCACTGCGTATAGAAATCATGTTCAACCTATGGCGTTGGGTGAAGACCCAAGACGCATCATGGCGGAGCTCATGGGAAAAGTGACAGGAACTTCTCGTGGAAAAGGTGGTTCAATGCACATGTTCTCTCCAGAAAAAGGATTCTGGGGCGGTCATGGTATTGTTGGTGGTCAAATTCCATTAGGTGCAGGTCTTGCTTTTGCCGATCAGTATTTAGGACGAAATAATGTAACCTTGACCTATATGGGTGATGGAGCAATTCGTCAGGGATCTTGGCATGAAACGGCTAACCTTGCTATGTTATGGAAATTGCCTGTGGTATTCTGTGTCGAAAACAATGGATATGCCATGGGTACCTCAGTCGAGCGTACAGCCGGTCAGACGCCAATTCACAAGTTAGGTGAAGGCTATGACATGCCTAATCGTGCGGTGGACGGTATGGATCCAATTGCTGTTTATGACGCAGTGTATGAAGCTGCGGAACGTGCACGTCGCGGTGATGGACCAACGTTATTAGAAATCAGAACCTACCGCTATAAAGGACACTCTATGTCAGATCCTCAGAAGTACAGAACAAAAGAGGAAGTAGCAGAGTACCAGGCAAAAGATCCTATCACTCTTTGTTTGAATAAGATTAAAGAGAAAAATTGGGCGACAGAAGAAGAGATCACAACCATTAACCAGCGTGTTAAGGATTTGGTTGCGGAGTGTGTGAAGTTTGCTGAAGAAAGCGATTTCCCGGATGCATCTGAATTGTACCAAGGGATTTATGCTCAAGAAGATTACCCATTCATCAAAAACTAATTCGAGATGGCGATAGTAATTAACATGCCCAGACTTTCAGACACGATGACTGAAGGTGTTGTTGCAAAGTGGCACAAGCAAATTGGCGATTCTGTCAATGAAGGTGATTTATTGGCTGAAATCGAAACGGATAAGGCGACCATGGAATTTGAAGCTTTTCCTGGTCAAGAAGGTAAGTTACTATATATCGGTACAGGCGAAGGTGAATCTGCCCCAGTTGATACTGTTTTAGCTATTCTTGGTGAGGACGGTGAAGATATTGAGGCATTAAAAGGGGGCGAAGCTCCGGTCGTGGAGGAGAAAACGCCAGTTGCAGAAATGCCGGCGCCTTTGGTACCAGAACCAGTAGTGGAGACCCCAGCACCTGTTGCGGCGTCTACTCCTGCGGCAGCGCCGGTAGCAATTGAAACCGACGGTAGTATCAAGGCATCACCTTTGGCGCGGAAGCTTGCCGCTGATAAAGGTGTTGATCTTTCTATGGTAAAGGGTAGTGGTGATCATGGTCGTATTGTAAAGCGAGACATTGATAGCTTTAATCCAGCGATTCACACTTCACCACAACCAGGCGTTGCTTCAGCACCGTCAGTTCCTGCTGGTGTAGAAAGCTTTACGGATACACCCGTTAGCCAAATGCGTAAGGTTATTGCTAGCCGTTTATCTGAAAGCAAGAATACAGCACCGCATTTCTATGTCACTATGGATATAGATATGGACAATGCAATCGCTGCGCGGAAAGCAATGAATGCAAGCGGTGAGGTGAAGATTTCCTTCAATGACCTCGTAGTTAAGGCATGTGCTTTAGCACTCAAAAAGCATCCAGTCATTAATAGTTCTTGGATGGGCGACTTCATTCGTTCAAATCATCACGTACACATAGGTGTAGCCGTGGCTATAGAGGACGGGTTATTAGTACCTGTTCTTCGTCATGCTGACCAAATGCCTTTGGCTGCTATTTCTGCCAGTGTGAAAGATCTGGCGGGTAAAGCAAAAGATAAAAAATTGCAGCCTGCAGATTGGGAGGGAAATACCTTTACTATTTCTAACCTAGGTATGTTCGGCGTTGAACAATTTACGGCTATTGTTAATCCACCGGATGCAGGGATACTTGCTGTTGGAGGCATCAAGCAAGTCCCCGTTGTGAAAGATGGACAAGTGGTTCCAGGGAACGTAATGAAAGTAACGTTGAGCTTAGATCACCGTGCCGCAGATGGCGCAAGTGGTGCAGCATTCTTACAAACAGTAAAAGGTTTCCTTGAGAATCCAGTTACAATGTTGGTCTAAAACCATTTTTACCATTAATATTACACGGCCCAGACAACAAGTCTGGGCCGTTTTTGTATACATATATATAGTACACATAAAATCATATTGGATTATGGGAGTTGTTTGGATAACGGGAGCGTCAAGAGGAATTGGCTTTGCCACCGCGCAAAAGTTTCTTTCAGAAGGATGGAAAGTGGTTGTTTTAACGCGGGACATAGAAAAATTGGACGGCCTTAAGAAGGCTTACCCGGACCATCTTCATGCCTGTAAAGTAGATCTCATGAACCTTGGTGATGTCCAATTGCCAAATTACCCCGTCGACATCCTTATAAATAATGCTGGTGCGTTAGTTAATAAACCGCTTTCGGAAGTTTCCCTCGCCGATTTGCACAAAAGCTATGGCGTAAATGTCTTTGGACCCTATTTGTTGATCCAGAAACTGCTTCCGCAATTCAGTGAAAAAGCTCATATAGTCAATATAAGTTCCGTCGGTGGCATTCAGGGTAGCGTAAAATTCGCCGGTTTATCCGCCTACAGTTCCGCTAAAGGCGCGATCAATGTACTTACAGAATGCCTTCAAACGGAATTTGAGCAGAGTACACACTGGTCTTTTAATGCGCTCGCACTTGGAGCTATTCAAACAGAAATGCTAAATGAGGCGTTTCCCGGACTACAAGCACCCCTCAAGCCTGAGCAATTAAGCCCCTTTATATATGCCTTTGCCACCTCGGCGCACCACGTTATGCGTGGGAAAGTCGTGCCAGTTTCAATGTCAACCCCTTGATAATAAGAGGGCAAGAAAAAAGTAGAAAAAAAAGACACTACGAGTGCTTGTATAATTAAAACACTAGTATACATTTGCAGCCGCTTTGGAAGCAAAGCACGTTCTTTTTAAAGAGGTGAAACAAGGAGAAAATAAAATTTCGAATTGTGTTGTGAGTGTCAGAATCCGTTCTACATTTGCCACCCCAAACAAAACGCTATTAGGGCGAGATTTGGATTTGCAACGAGCATTCCAGAGCACTGTAAAAAGTGTGAAAAAAATCGAGCATAATGTTGACAAAACCGAAACGGTTTGTACATTTGCCCTCCCCAATCAAGGAATTGAAAAAGGGAAATGAAATAAGAAGTTGTCTCGACAATTTCAAGAAGCTTAAAAGTTTCAAATTATTTCATGGTAAGTGTTGCGAGTTTAAAAAACGGTTGTACATTTGCCGCCCCAATCGAGAGAAAGGGACATTAAGAAAAGAAGTTCTTTACATATTGGTTTAAGAAACAAGGAATGCAAAAAACCTTGTCAATTATCTTTGAAGTTAATAGCTAGGACACAAACAACACATTACAATGGAGAGTTTGATCCTGGCTCAGGATGAACGCTAGCGGCAGGCCTAACACATGCAAGTCGAGGGGTAACAGGAAAGCTTGCTTTCGCTGACGACCGGCGCACGGGTGCGTAACGCGTATGCAACCTACCTCATACTGGAGGATAGCCCCTGGAAACGGGGATTAATACTCCATAGTATCACGAATTCGCATGTTTTTGTGATTAAAGTTTTTCGGTATGAGATGGGCATGCGTCCCATTAGCTTGTTGGTGAGGTAACGGCTCACCAAGGCAACGATGGGTAGGGGGCCTGAGAGGGTGGTCCCCCACACTGGTACTGAGACACGGACCAGACTCCTACGGGAGGCAGCAGTGAGGAATATTGGTCAATGGAGGCAACTCTGAACCAGCCATGCCGCGTGAAGGATGACGGCCCTATGGGTTGTAAACTTCTTTTATAGAGGAAGAAACTTGTCTACGTGTAGACAACTGACGGTACTCTACGAATAAGGATCGGCTAACTCCGTGCCAGCAGCCGCGGTAATACGGAGGATCCAAGCGTTATCCGGATTCATTGGGTTTAAAGGGTCCGTAGGCGGGTCTTTAAGTCAGTGGTGAAAGCCGACAGCTCAACTGTCGAACTGCCATTGATACTGGAGACCTTGAGTACAAATGAAGTAGGCGGAATGAGTCATGTAGCGGTGAAATGCATAGATATGACTCAGAACACCGATTGCGAAGGCAGCTTACTAACATGTAACTGACGCTGAGGGACGAAAGCGTGGGGAGCGAACAGGATTAGATACCCTGGTAGTCCACGCCGTAAACGATCATCACTCGCTGTTGGCGATATACTGTCAGCGGCCAAGCGAAAGTATTAAGTGATGCACCTGGGGAGTACGCCGGCAACGGTGAAACTCAAAGGAATTGACGGGGGCCCGCACAAGCGGTGGAGCATGTGGTTTAATTCGATGATACGCGAGGAACCTTACCAGGGCTTAAATGTAGTATGACCGGCTTGGAAACAGGCCTTCTCTTCGGAGCAGATTACAAGGTGCTGCATGGTTGTCGTCAGCTCGTGCCGTGAGGTGTTAGGTTAAGTCCTGCAACGAGCGCAACCCCTATTCTTAGTTGCCAGCGGTTCGGCCGGGGACTCTAAGAAGACTGCCAGCGCAAGCTGAGAGGAAGGTGGGGATGACGTCAAATCATCACGGCCCTTACGTCCTGGGCTACACACGTGCTACAATGGTAGAGACAGAGGGCAGCCACCTGGTGACAGGGAGCGAATCCTTAAACTCTATCTCAGTTCGGATCGGAGTCTGCAACTCGACTCCGTGAAGCTGGAATCGCTAGTAATCGCGCATCAGCCATGGCGCGGTGAATACGTTCCCGGGCCTTGTACACACCGCCCGTCAAGCCATGGAAGCTGGGGGTACCTGAAGTCGGTAACCGCAAGGAGCCGCCTAGGGTAAAACTAGTAACTAGGGCTAAGTCGTAACAAGGTAGCCGTACCGGAAGGTGTGGCTGGAACACCTCCTTTCTAGAGAAAGATTTAGTTATGACTTTAATTTTAATTATGAGGTTTTTTCTTTCTTGTTTTCTTAAATCAAATACAACCTTTCTGAAGTCTCGTAGCTCAGCCGGTTAGAGCGCTACACTGATAATGTAGAGGTCGGCGGTTCGAGCCCGCCCGAGACTACAAGTAGATACAGAAAGGGGAATTAGCTCAGCTGGCTAGAGCGCCTGCCTTGCACGCAGGAGGTCATCGGTTCGACTCCGATATTCTCCACAACGGTCTTCTTTAATTAGAGATCAGAAAGTTCTTTGACATATTGGTATGAACATATAAAGTAAGCGTCTTAAGAAAGTAATTAAGAGCAAACGGCGGATGCCTTGGCTTGCAGAGGCGATGAAGGACGTGATAAGCTGCGATAAGCTACGAGGAGGTGCACATAACCTTTGATACGTAGATTTCCGAATGGGGCAACCCGGCTGGTTGAAGACCAGTCACCGAAAGGAGCAAACCCGGAGAACTGAAACATCTAAGTACCCGGAGGAAGAGAAAATAATTAATGATTCCGATAGTAGCGGCGAGCGAAATCGGAAGAGCCCAAACCAATCTTGTTTCGGCAAGGTTGGGGTTGTAGGACCACGATGTGAGATGTTCCACGAATTAGAATCAACTGGAAAGTTGAACCATAGAGGGTGATAGTCCCGTATAGGTAAGTGCGAATTATTTCTAGTGGTATCCTGAGTAGGGCGGGACATGTGAAATCCTGTCTGAATCTGTCAGAACCATCTGATAAGGCTAAATACTCCTGCAAGACCGATAGTGAACTAGTACCGTGAGGGAAAGGTGAAAAGTACCCTGAATAAGGGAGTGAAATAGATCCTGAAACCGTTTGCTTACAAGCGGTCGGAGCATCTTTAAGGTGTGACGGCGTGCCTTTTGCATAATGATCCTACGAGTTACTCGTCACTGGCAAGGTTAAGGACTTCAGGTCCGCAGCCGAAGCGAAAGCAAGTCTGAATAGGGCGTATAGTCAGTGGCGGTAGACGCGAAACCGAGTGATCTACCCATGGGCAGGTTGAAGCTCTGGTAACACAGAGTGGAGGACCGAACCGGTTGACGTTGAAAAGTCTTCGGATGACCTGTGGGTAGGGGTGAAAGGCCAATCAAACTCGGAAATAGCTCGTTCTCCCCGAAATGCTTTTAGGAGCAGCGTTATGTTATAGAGTAGTAGAGGTAGAGCTACTGGTTGGATGCGGGGGCTTCATCGCCTACCAAATCCTGTCAAACTCCGAATGCTACTACTTGTTTCATAGCAGTGAGGGCATGGGTGCTAAGGTCCATGTCCGAGAGGGAAAGAACCCAGACCATCTGCTAAGGTCCCCAAATGTATACTAAGTTGATCAAACGTGGTCAGACTGCTTAGACAGCTAGGATGTTGGCTTGGAAGCAGCCATTCATTTAAAGAGTGCGTAACAGCTCACTAGTCGAGCGGTCCGGCGTGGATAATAATCGGGCATAAGTATACTACCGAAGCAATGGACATGAAAATGTGGTAGGGGAGCATTCTAGTTGCGCCGAAGGTGAATCGTGAGGTTTGCTGGAGCGGCTAGAAAAGAAAATGTAGGAATGAGTAACGATAAAGCGGGTGAGAAACCCGCTCGCCGAAAATCTAAGGTTTCCTCAGCTATGCTAATCAGCTGAGGGTTAGTCGCGACCTAAGGCGAACCCGAACGGGGTAGTCGATGGACAACAGGTTAATATTCCTGTACTTGTTTATACTGCGATGGGGTGACGATGTACTGAAAGCACCGCGCACTGACGGAATAGTGCGTTGAAGACTGTATCTATAGGACCTGTAGGCAAATCCGCAGGACCTGGAGAAGGTCGATAGTACCGAGAGTCTTCGGACAATCGGATAGTGTGCCTAAAAACATCCAAGAAAAACCTCTAAGCTTCAGGTATAAACAACGCGTACCGTAAACCGACACAGGTAGATGGGATGAGAATTCTAAGGCGCTCGAGTGATTCATGGCTAAGGAACTAGGCAAAATAGTCCCGTAACTTCGGGAGAAGGGACGCCCCCTTATGGGGGGCCGCAGTGAAAAGGCCCAGGCGACTGTTTATCAAAAACACAGGACTCTGCTAAATCGAAAGATGATGTATAGGGTCTGACACCTGCCCGGTGCTGGAAGGTTAAGAGGAGATGTTAGCTTCGGCGAAGCATTGAATTGAAGCCCCAGTAAACGGCGGCCGTAACTATAACGGTCCTAAGGTAGCGAAATTCCTTGTCGGGTAAGTTCCGACCTGCACGAATGGTGTAACGATCTGGGCACTGTCTCAGCCATGAGCTCGGTGAAATTGTAGTATCGGTGAAGATGCCGATTACCCGCAGCGGGACGAAAAGACCCCGTGAACCTTCACTACAACTTTGTATTGACATTGGACAAGAGATGTGTAGGATAGGTGGGAGACTTTGAAGCGTTGTCGCTAGGCAGCGTGGAGTCAACCTTGAAATACCACCCTTCGCTTGTTTGATGCCTAACCCCGCAAGGGGGACAGTGCATGGTGGGTAGTTTGACTGGGGTGGTCGCCTCCAAAAGAGTAACGGAGGCTTTCAAAGGTATCCTCAGTACGCTTGGTAACCGTACGTAGAGTGCAATGGCACAAGGATGCTTGACTGTGAGACTAACAAGTCGAGCAGGTACGAAAGTAGGACATAGTGATCCGGTGGTTCCGCATGGAAGGGCCATCGCTCAAAGGATAAAAGGTACTCCGGGGATAACAGGCTGATCTCCCCCAAGAGCTCACATCGACGGGGGGGTTTGGCACCTCGATGTCGGCTCGTCACATCCTGGGGCTGGAGAAGGTCCCAAGGGTTGGGCTGTTCGCCCATTAAAGTGGCACGCGAGCTGGGTTCAGAACGTCGCGAGACAGTTCGGTCTCTATCTGCTGTGGGCGTTGGAAATTTGAGAGGAGCTGACTTTAGTACGAGAGGACCGAGTTGGACAGCCCTCTAGTGTACCTGTTGTTTCGCCAGAAGCATTGCAGGGTAGCTACGGCTGGTTGGGATAAGCACTGAAAGCATATAAGTGCGAAGCCCACCTCAAGATGAGATTTCCCTTAAGGGTCGTTCGAGATGAGGACGTTGATAGGCTTCAGGTGTAAAGGCAGTAATGTCATAGCCGAGAAGTACTAATTACCCGTGGCTTTCTAAGACGAAAACTTTATATGTTCATATACCAATGTGTTAACGCATTTAAACTTATTTAAAGTTTATGGTGGTTATCGCAGTGTGGATCACCTCTTCCCATTCCGAACAGAGAAGTTAAGCACATTAGCGCCGATGGTACTGGGTTTCCGGGAGAGTAGGTCGCCGCCATTTTTCAGACCCAATCTAGTTTTACTAGGTTGGGTTTTTTTATGCGCTAAAGTTTGGCTTTAAGCGTTAATGAACCATTATTGATTAAGTTTACGCCTGTATGAGGCCCTATCTACTTTTGTTATTCTTATTGCTCTCAACCTCTATGGTTGGTCAGGTGGATTCAACCGTCGTGGAGGATGCTGATACTTTGGAATCGTTGCCAAATGTGGGTATCAAAGTCGATGGCTATAAATATGTAGTGTACCCTTACAATAGTAAGGGGTATTACCTATACCAAAATCAGCGCTGGGATTCTTTGACTGTATCATTGGATGAGCGCGCGGAAGATCAGATTTGGTTACAGGATTCCTGGAATTGGACCAAAAGAGAAAATTCGGCTATTGGTGGGCTTTCTTATAATTCCTTACAGCCCATAGTGAATTCGGGGTTGGACGGTTGGCATAGATTTTCCAAGAGCTATACGGCTATGCCACGCGATTATCATTCGTCTTCTCCTCGATCGGATTTAAGACTTCATACGGGTATAGGTGGCGGGCAGGTCTTTGGTATTACGGCTCTCTCACCGGTAGATTCAAACGAGCAATTGTATGTCGATTACTTGCGCAATAATACCTTGGGATTGTTCCGGAATGAAGGCACGGATGGCCATGAGTTACATTTTTCGTTGAAGCAATTGGATCCCCATAAAGTATGGACGCAAGCGAAATTGGAGGTGGGGTATTTCAATTCGAGATCAGGTCAGAATGGAGGGTTGTCTAGTCCGACTCTATTCGAAAGTAATGTGCCCACACTGAGGCGGAATTTCGCCGTTAACGATGGTGAAGGAGCGCTTTTTGAAGAGGAATTAGACATTAAGTATTGGGCTAGGTTGGATGCATTGGGTTCTCCAAATTTGAATGGTAGTATATCGATTAATTCAAAGAGTTGGGCTGTGAATAATTCTACCTCGGCATCCGAATACTTTTGGGACAGTACGGGTACAGCTCCATTGGTAAAACAGCGTACTCTGAGGTATTCAGATTCTTTGAGGTTGACCAAGGCACAGGTTGACTTTACACATTTCATAGCATTCAATGGTCCAATAAGACGGCCTTTCCATGGTTTTATGACGACTAGTTTGGCGACGGGCCTAGAGCATTTACAGAGTAATTCCTTGGGATGGGATGGATTTCGAAGTGATTCGGTCCATTATACGGAGGCGTTTGATTCAGATGTTTTACCGTTTGTTCGAGGGCGTATCATGCTTGGGAACATGTCCGTCCAAAATTTTAAATATCGGGCCATATTCAATTTCAATGCCTTGGGATACAATGCCGGTGCATTTGATGCCTCCGTTAGTGCTAAGTTCTTTTCTGTACCAGGGGAATTATCACTACAATGGAACATTTTGCGCCAACCTCAGATGTACCGATTTGAGCAGTTGTATGGTTATTCGTACGACTTAAGAACCATTGATGTGCCCTATTTTAAAAATGAGGGGAAAGTACATTGGGTATCCGGAGACAAATGGAAAAAGGAAGGGGTATTGTACGGTGCACAGATGAGTGGTATGCGCTATTTCGAATCCTTTGACCAATTATCTACATGGGACGGAATGTACGGTCGAGTTCAGCTTGGTGTGAGCAGTAATGATGAAGGATGGAATGCCTGTGTTCAAGGGTATGGAGCGTATAAATCTTCATTTGGGGGTTTTGCCACGCCTAATTGGGGAGGATTCACAGAGGTGAATTACAAGACCAGTATCGGGACAAAGTTTGAATGGAAGGCGGGTATTTCTATTAGTGTGGAGGATGCATTCTATGCGCCAACATATTTGGTGGGTGTGCCTATCTGGGCCATGCAGACTGATTATTTGGCCGGGAGTTATCCGTGGGCAACCGCCTTTTTTGAAGCACGAATAGCGAATTTCGTGGGCGCGGTTCGAATCATCAATGCATTGGAAGGATTGGCGCCTTATACTTATTATGCCTACGGCAGTACGCCAAGATCAGATCGATGGGTTCAGGTGAGTGCGCGCTGGACCTTGTTTAATTAGGTCTTCTGTGGCGGTTTCTTCGCGGCAGGGAAAAGAATGTTGTTTAGAATTAATCGGTAGCCTGGACTGTTGGGGTGGTTGTTCAGATCTGTAGGGGGATCACCTACTCTGTGTTGGTAATCCTCTGGATCGTGTCCGCCGTAAAAGGTCCAATAACCTTTCCCCTGAGTACCGTGGATGTAGCGCACTGCACCATCGACTGTATTGGTTCCTAATATGGTAGTGGTTGGTTTTAATGTTGTGGGTGCAAATGCTGTAGTTTGCCCATAGAATCCACGCACCAAATCCGTGTGGTTTTGAACCAGGATGGTTGGTACAACGTCATATTTAGCGCTGAAATCAAAGAGCTCAAAGTAGTCCTTGTCCTCTTTCATAGAGCGTACACGGCGGTCCGTAATGTCGATGTTCGAATATTCGTAGCGTAGTGGATTAGTTTCTAAGGTAAAATTCTCAAAGGCAAAGCAAGGGGTATAGTCCAATCGGTAAGCTGCACCGGGCGCCATAGGGTCACCATCAAACATGCTTTCGCAAATGTCTGTGTTTTGGGCTGCGAGCGCGATGTCATAGGAGTCTGTTGCACTGCACATGGCGAATAGAAATCCCCCTGCGTTCACGTAGGCCGCGATGGATTGAGCGACGGCGCCTTTTTGTTGAGAAACTTTGGCATAACCCATCTCTCTGGCCGCCGCCTCAAAAGAGGCCTTCTGATTGATGTACCACGCTGCATCTCGATACGAGCCATAGAATTTACCGTATTGTCCAGTAAAGTCTTCGTGATGCAAGTGAAGCCATTGGTAGTCGCCTAGGCTGCCGTCAAGGATTTCGGTATCATAAATTGTGGTAAACGGGATGTCCGCATATTCCAAGACCATAGTAACGGCATCGTCCCAAGGTTGTGCACCGTCTGGTGAATAGACAGCAATCTTTGGAATGCGTTGAAGCGCAACAGTGTTTGTGTTTTGTGCGGGACTTGCTAGATCCGCCATGAGTTGGACAAGCTGCACAGTTGTGCGGGATTCATAAGAGACACCACGAAGAAGCGCTTGTTGTATGAGTTTCGAATCGGCATCTAAAATGGCAAAGGAACCGCCACGGAAATTTAAGAGCCAGTGACAATCGTATCCTTCTTCTATAGCGTTATAAAGTAAGCCATAGGCTTTGAGGTGATCGCGTTGATGAGTCTCGTCCATGGGGATAAGGACTTGAGCGGTCAAGGATGGAGTAGATAATGAGAGCACAAACACGAATGCGCTCAAGAGATAAGTGTGCGTTTTTTGGCTAGCGCACATGGTTTAGAAAGGCACGTCACCGCCCTCCAGACCTGGTGTGGGGAGATTAGTATAACCACCAGTATCGTCGGAGTTAAACCCGGCTGAACCGTATCCTGGACCGTTGTTCATTTTGCTTTCCATAGTAATGGTATCGCCTTGATCAAGATCAGAGAATTTTGCTAATTCAGCAATAAAGCGGAGGCGCACGTCATCAAGGGAGCCGTTTCTGTGCTTTGCAATGATAATTTCCGCTTGTCCCATGGAAGAGGCACCGTCCTCCCATTCCTCGATCTGGTAGTATTCCGGACGGTAAATGAAGCTAACAATATCTGCATCCTGTTCAATCGCACCAGATTCACGCAGATCTGAGAGTTGCGGACGTTTGGAAGTTGAACGGGTTTCAACAGCCCGTGAAAGCTGTGAAAGAGCGATCACCGGTACATTTAGTTCTTTCGCAACGGATTTGAGCGAGCGAGAGATGGTTGAGATTTCCTGCTCACGATTACCCTGTGCTTTTGAACCTCCGACGGTCATAAGCTGAAGGTAATCGATGATGATTAAATCTAGGCCACCTTGCGTCGAGTGTAGACGACGTACTTTAGCGCGAAGGTCGAAAACGCTCAATGCGGGGGTGTCATCGATGAAGAGTTTTGCATTTTCAAGATCCTTAACACCAGAGGTTAATTGGTTCCACTCACCGTCGGTAAGGTCGCCTTTACGCAGTTTTTCTGAGTTGATGCCCGTTTCGGAAGAAATGATACGAGTGATCAATTGGACCGAGGACATCTCAAGTGAAAATACGGCAACCTTTTTCTGGTGGTCAATAGCCATATTGCGAGCCATAGAAAGAACAAAGGCCGTTTTTCCCATACCTGGACGAGCAGCAAGAATGATAAGATCAGAAGGTTGCCATCCTGAAGTAACTCTATCCAATGCTGCAAAACCCGAAGGGACCCCAGAGAGGCCTTCTTGCTTAGAAATGGTTTCAATTCGATCTAATGCTTGACGAATCAAATCTTCAGCACTTTCGTAATTCCGTTTTAGGTTTCCTTGTGCAACTTCGAACAGCTTTTGTTCGGAGGTATCTAGGAGCTCAAGTACGTCGGTAGTTTCGTCAAAGGCACTCTCAATGATCTCACTGGAAATGCGGACCAATTCTCTTTGAATATGCTTTTGTAAGACGATGCGGGAGTGGTACTCAATGTGCGCGCCCGAGCTAACTTTTTGACTTAATTGGGCCAGATAGCGCTCTCCTCCAGCCTGTTTCATTAAACCTTCTTTTCGCAATTCCGCCGCAACAGTAAGTATATCGACAGGTTGGTTATCTCCAAAAAGATTACCAATGGCTTTGTAGATGAGCTGGTGTTGCTCCTTGTAAAATGCTTCTGGGTGAAGGATATCAATGACACGTGAGAGGGCATTTTTATCGATCAGAAGCGCACCCAATACTGCTTCTTCCAAATCTAAGGCTTGCGGAGGTACGCGTCCTCCTGCCGTAAGATTGGTCGTTTTCCCGGAAGGTCTTCCAGGTGCACCAGCATTATTGTTATTGGGTTGTTCAGCCACGGTGGGTTTTATTCAGCAAAGACTCCCATGCTAAAGAATTTCTCCATACGAGCTTCTACACGCTCTTGTGGATCCATCTTTAAAAGGGCTTTGGTATGTTTAGTAATTTCTCTTTTCACAATTTCAAACATGGCGTCTGGGTTGGCATGTGCACCACCCAGCGGCTCTTTAATGATACCGTCTATGAGACCGTTCTTTTTCATGTCTTTAGCGGTGAGTTTCAGTGCGTCGGCAGCCGTTTCCTTGTAATCCCATGTACGCCATAAAATAGACGAACAACTCTCGGGAGAGATTACACTGTACCACGTGTTCTCAAGCATTAAAACTTTATCACCAACGCCGATACCTATGGCACCTCCTGAAGCACCCTCACCGATGATGATGCAGATGACAGGCACTTTAAGGCGTGACATTTCCATGATGTTTTTTGCGATTGCTTCACCTTGGCCGCGTTCCTCTGCTTCAAGACCTGGGAATGCTCCCGGTGTATCGATCAAGGTGATAATAGGACGTCCAAATTTTTCGGCTTGTTTCATAAGGCGCAAAGCCTTGCGGTAACCTTCGGGATTCGCCATACCGAAATTGCGGTACTGACGCATTTTGGTATTGACGCCTTTTTGTTGACCAATAAACATGTAGGATTGGTCGCCGATTTTACCCCAGCCACCGATCATCGCTTTGTCATCTTTTACACCGCGATCGCCGTGAAGCTCGATGAAGTTACCTTCAGTGATGGCATTGATGTAGGCTTGAGTGTAAGGACGTTGCGGATGACGAGACAATTGGACACGTTCCCACGCACTTAGGTTGCCGTAAATTTTCTTTTTAGCCTCATCGAGTTTTTGGCGAATATCGTCGATACTCTTCGCCATATCAACACCCGTTTCATCTGCCAGCTCTAGAGCCTTAGACAGCTGAATTTCAAGTTCTTCGATGGGTTTTTCAAATGATAAATAATCCATAATTACATTCTGAATCGGTCGTGCAAAATACAAAGTCCTTAGGACCCGGACTTCCTTTTTTGTGCTTTTATAATTCCATTGGCAATGACAGTCACTAAAATAATGAGTACACCCAGGTAAAATTGGGGATTCATGTTTTCTTCCGCGCCAAAAAGAAGGGCCGCCAGAAGTATGCCGTACACAGGTTCTAGATTGATGGCAAGCATAACGCTAAAGGGGGAGAGACGTTTAAGAAGCTCAACGCTTTTGATAAAAGGATATGCTGTGCATAACAACGCCAATACCACCAAATACCACCAATCCGTTGTGACCGTCGCCCAAAGACTCATAGGGTTGTGACTCCCCGCTATAAGGTCATAAAGTGCAACCCCGATAAAGGCGAAGGAAAGTTCCCAAAAAGTGACTTGAACAGGGAGCGGATAGCGCGCTACGAGTTGTTTGTTGAGAATACTAAAACTTGCGCTCAAAGAAGCACTGAACAGGGCAATGAGCAGGCCCAATTGGTAATTGGTTAAGGTATAGCCACTCCAAGTGTACGTTTTAATGGTCGTAGCGTTCGGTTCTTCATAAAAAACGATAACAATACCCACGACGACGATAGCTCCTAGGGCCAATTCGATTAAATCCAATCTTCCTTTATTCAGCAAAGGGTTGAGCAATGCAGAGAAAAGGGCACCCGTGGAAACCCCCGCTAAAGTGATGCTTACGTTAGCAATTTTAATGGCACCAAAGAAGGTGATCCAATGCACAGCAATCAACACCCCACACAAGGCCATAAACCAAAGCTCTTTTGCACTGGCTTTGAAGGGGCGCTTTTTCCAGATCATATACACTGCTATAGCAACCGAAGTAAGCGCTGTTCTGTTGAAGACTAAAGAGAGTGCATCTATTGAAATATAGCGACCTAAAATGGCGGTGAACCCCCAGATGAAGACGATGAAGTGAAGACTCAATTGGTCTTTAAAATGATTGTTTAATTGTTTCATCTCTTGCGATTATTTCGGCGCAACATTATAGCGCCAAAGTGCTATGGAGGCAAATACAATGTTGGGAATCCAAACGGCAAATTCTGCAGGTTGGATGCCTATCCATTCCAAAGGCCCACCAAGCAAACCTTCTGAGCTTAGGAGCCCTGTTTTGGCAAACGTTTCAGAAAGCTGCATAAAAAAGATGTAGATGGCGGTTAGAACCAATCCGATCGCAATGTTTACACCCAGGCCGCCACGTTTTTTCTGACTCGCCAGGGCCACTGCGAGTAATACGAATACATAAGAACTCACCGGGTATGATGTCCGGCGCTGCATTTCCATTTGATAGGATGCAATGTTCTCATTTCCGGTTAGCTCTTCCTGAGCGATGAATCTACTTAATTCCTTACTGTTCATGGTTGCTATGGAATTGAGCTTGGGTGCAATTTGCTCCGAAGTAAAGGCAAGTGCCGTATCCATTCTGCGCCCGAAAGAGATTTGTTCTAGGCCATTTTCATCCAGTGTGCGGAGCCTGTAGTTGTCTAAGCGCCAGCGCCCCGTGGCGGTATCTAG